>ERZ1740062.18-NODE-18-length-140507-cov-6.899553_pt1 | contig 140507 bp, 133 predicted proteins | sample MGYA00581741_ERZ1740062 | MGnify/ENA primary metagenome ERZ1740062 (study PRJEB43018, sample SAMN04849747) | marine metagenome | isolation source: floating plastic debris | place: Pacific Ocean | collected 2008-09-01 | study: EMG produced TPA metagenomics...
GAAGCGGACGCGATCTTCGTCGAACCGGGCGTATCACCCGACGTGCTGGAGCTGGCCCGCCGGGATGCCGAACGGATCATGCTCGCCACATCGGATCTGGACCGGTCCGGGTCGCGGACATTCGGGATCATCCGTGCCGCCCGGTACGCCCGTGCCGTCTGGTTGACCCGCGGAGATGCCCAGTCTCACCGCGCGCTCGCGGATCGTGCACGTACGGACCCGAACCTCGAACTCGTGCCCGGTGTGCCGTCCACGCCAGCCGAACTCGCGCTCAGCGCCTGATCAACTGGCTTCCAGCCGCTTGCGGCGCTCGGTCCAGACGTATTCCATCGCCACGCAGAAGCAGATCGCGAAGATCGCAAGCCCCTGCAACAGGCTTAGCGGATTGCCCAGGATCCAGATCGCCAGGAAGGCCGCGATCACCGGCTTCAGGAAAAACAGATAGTTCGCACGTTGCGGATCGGGCGCCGCCGACAGCCCCCACAACCACAACGCCATGGCGACACAGGTGTTCCAGGCCCCGATGGTCAGGATGCCCTGGATCTGCTCTGGCGTCTTGTCCGCCAGCGAAAGCGGATCGACCCAGATACCCCAGGCCGTGCCGACAGTAACCCACAGCACGATCGCCCCGATAAAGAAGGTGTACGCCGTCATGCGCACCGGCCCGTACTCGGTCACCAGCGGGCGCGTCAGCACCAGGTACATGCCCCCGGTGATGCCACAGCCCAACGCCATCAGCGTGCCGATCAGGTCCGAGCCGCCGAACTGCAGATCCGCCTGCAACCCGTTGGTCAGCAGCAGAACGACCCCGATGAACGCGCCGATGCCCGACACCATCTTGGGCCGCGTCAGCGCCGTTCCGTTCACCACCCAGTCGGTGATGACGTAGAAGATCGGAATGGCCGTCACCACGGTCGCCACCTGCACCACCGATGTGAAGTCCAGCGACCAGTGGAACACGAGCTGGCTGAACGCCATCACCAGCGCCGAGGTGAAGATGATTCGCTTCCAGTCGCGCTTCAGCGGCGTCCAGATATCGCGCGCGCCCGGCCAGAACTGCGTAAGGATCAACAGCAGCGTGCCCCCGATCATGAAGCGCCAGACGCTGAATTCCGGCCCGGGTGTGTCGGCGATTTTCGAGACGAATTCTGACGAGGCATGGCCGACCACCCCCGTGAAACAGGCAAGATACGCCAGCGCTCCGCGCAGTCCGGGGCTCATCGGGTCCTCTTAGATCTTGGTCGCCGCGGCGGGCGGCGTTCGGGCTTTTCTGGCACGCACGGCCTCGCGATGGGAGATGTAGGTCGCGGATGCGACGATGATGCCACCACCCAGCAGAACGTAAGGATCGATCGGCTCTCCGAAAGCCACGACACCCAGGATTGTCGCCCAGACCAGTTGCAGGAAACCAACCGGCTGGGTCACCGTCACCGGCGCGCATCGGAACGCCTGGGTCATCGTGTAATGCCCCGTGGTCGCCAGAACCGCCGTCAGGGTGAGCCAGCCGATTTCCTCCAGCGTTGGGTCGCGCCAGTGCAGAATCGCGCCCGGCAACAGGACAATCGTGCAGAACAGCGACAGCATCCCGACAATGACGCCCGATGGCGCATCGTCCGTGAACTTCTTGGCAAACAGGAACGAGGCCGCGAACAACGGCGCTGCACAAAGCTGCGCAAGTTGACCAAGCGACAGCTCCTGAAAGCCTGGCCGCAGAATGATCAGCGTCCCGCAGAATGCGATCAGGACGGCCATGATCCGGCGCATCTGGATCGCCTCGCCCAGAAAGATCGCCGCACCGATCGTCACGAAAATCGGCGCGATGTAGCCGATGGCCGTCACCTCGGCGATCGGAATGCGCGCCATCGCGTAGAACCACAGCATCACGCCGATGCCGTGGAACAGACCGCGCAGCGTATACAGCGACATCTGCCGCTTGCTGGGACGCTGCTTCAGCAGGGGCAGCATCCATGGCAGGATCAGGATCAGCCCCGCCAGGTAGCGGATAAAGGCCGCCTGTGTTGCCGGAAGCTCGGACCCCAGATACCGGACAATGCCGGTCACGCCGACGAACAGGAGGCTGGTCACCAGCATCCAGCCGATACCGGCCAATGTGCGGTCCGGTGAAAGCGGGGAGGTCATTTCGGATTCCAAAATCTTGAAAGCAGACGGATCTGCGTGCATCCTGCGTATCTGAGGGTTAACGGTGTGTCATCACACGGGCGTGATAAATGCAGGGAGCAAGCTGTGCTGCGGCTTCGAAACTTTACGCGAAAAGTTTACGCGCGATTAACCCTCGTGAATAGAATATAAATCTACCGAGTCGTCAGATCCTATAGGAGCCAAGCGTGCGACATACCGGAGGTCAAGCAACAGATCGATTGCCGACCGGTTGGATCATTGCCGGATCGCTTTTGTTTGCGGTCGCCATCGCAGCGCCGATCGCGGTGTTCAATACGTTGCCGACGCCGCATCTGGTGTCGGCCGGTACTTCGACGCCCCCAGCAAATGGCGACGGCGCCGGTCTGGGTGTCGCGAATGCTTCGGATCTGGCCAGCGCGTCCAGCGTGACCATCGCTTCAGACGGCCCAACCCCCCCGGGGCACAAGCCCGCCGCGTCCCCGCAACAATCCGATTCGGATCAACTCGGGTCGCTCGGCGTTCTGATCGAAACGCAGCAGCACTCGAACACGGTCGACAGCCGAACGCTCCGGCGGATGATCATCGACGCGGTCGCGGTCGATCTGGAAAGCACGGGCGACGTGCGCGAAGTCCGCGAGATGCATGTCAGCATGCGCGACTGCGACAATGACAAGAAAGCCATCGTGTCCGATACGGATGCTTTCGAACGCACACTGGCCGGGATGCTCGGGGACCTCCCCGCGCCGGTCGACCATATCGTCAGATTTCCGGGCATCACCATCACATATTGCGATGATCTGACCCATGTCAGTTCCGTAACCCTGGAAGGGCTGGGCGCCGAACTCAACCCAGAGACTGCGGCAACGCTGGTGACGGCGAACGACCAGGTGGTTCCGGACGAAGAGGCAGATGAGGTCAGCGTCGATAACACCTCCGGCGACCCCGCGGTCGATCTCAGCCAACGCGCTGGCGGCGATGTGCGCAACGAGCTGGCGGTTATCTCCGGCAAGCCGGACCGCCCTGAAATTCGCGCAGCCGAGGCACCGGTGCCCAACCCGACGACTGCAGCGGATGGAAAGCTTGCCGATGTCCAGGGCGACGCCGACGCCACACCGCACGTCGCGACCGAAACACCGTTCGAGCCGGTACCGCATGATCCGGGAACCGGCATCGATCTGGCAGCGACCGAGACGCCGAATGCAGCCACGGGCGTTTCCCACAGCAAGCAGCCGGACGTCTCCAGCGGCCGCCCGTCGGACCTCGTTGCGATGCGCGGGCGGGCTTACGAGATGTCGGATGCGCTCCGTCTGGATACAGTGGAACGGAAAGGGAGCAGTTTCCCGGACGCTATCATGACCGTCGCGACACCGCTTGTTGCCGACACGGAAACGCTGAGAATTGGCGTCCTGCCGCATCATGCGAACAGCGCGGATGCCGAGATCAGGCTTTCCCTGACATCGCGGGCGCGTCGCACAGCGCAGCTTCGTCTTACGCTCTTGGGGTATGATCCACGGGGCGTGGATGGCATCTTCGGGCCCGCAACACGCACCGCGATCGCCACGCTTCAGGAACGTGAAGCCCTGCCGAGGACGGGGTATCTGGATCCTGAGACGCTAACCATTCTGGAGCGCAAGTCGCGAACGGTCTACCGTACGTGGCAAAAGCGTCGACAACAGCGCCAGCAACGCGAGCGTGCCAGAAGACGCGACATCGCACTCGCCAAGACTGCGCCCGCGGTCATTCCAACCACACCGGCCGCGCGCCGGGCGACGGCCTGCGTCCGCGACAGTCGCGGTGTGATCATCTCGAACCAGAGCTTCCGGTGCGACCTGAGCGTCCTGCGCGAAAGTCTGGACGAATTGTTTGCCTCGCCGGACAAAACCTGAAAGTCCAGAAGCACCGGATTTCTAGTCCAGGACGCGCCACGCGATGTCGCGGCGCACGAAACCGCCGGGCCAGTCGATGCAATCGATTGCCGAATAGGCCCGGTCCCGGGCCTGTGCTACGTCCGATCCGATCGCCGTGATGTTCAGAACCCGGCCACCGGCAGCCTCGATGCCCTTGTCCCCGACCCTTGTGCCTGCGTGGAACACGGTGACACCGTCGACATCCCCGGCAGCGTCAAGGCCGTCGATCACCGCGCCCTTCTCGTAGCTGCCTGGATAGCCTTTCGCGGCCATGACCACCGTCAGCGCCGGATCACGCGACCAATCGAGCTGGACTTGCGGCAACGTGTTGCCATCGCAGGCCATCAGCGCGGGCAGCAGATCCGACGTCAGGCGCAGCATCAGCACCTGGCACTCCGGATCGCCGAACCGGGCGTTGATCTCGACCAGACGCGGACCATCGGCGCCGATCATCAGCCCGGCATAAAGCACACCCTGATAGCGCATCCCGCGCTTTGCCATCTCGGACAGGATCGGATGCACGATCTCCTCAAGCGCGCGGCGCTGCATGTCGGACGTCATCACCGGCGCCGGTGAATAGGCTCCCATACCGCCGGTGTTGGGCCCGGTGTCGCCCTCGCCGACCCGCTTGTGATCCTGAGCCGTCGGTAGAGGCAGAACGGTCCGCCCATCGGTAAGCACGAAGAACGAGGCTTCCTCGCCCTCCATGAACTCCTCGATCACGATCTCGGCGCCCGCATCGCCAAAACCGCCCGCGAACATGTCCTTGATCGCCGCTTCCGCCTCGGCCAGCGTCTGTGCGACGACAACGCCCTTGCCGGCGGCCAGCCCGTCGGCCTTGATCACGATCGGCGCGCCCTTCTCCCGGACATAGGCCAGCGCGGGTGCCTGTTCCGAGAACCGCCCCCAGGCCGCTGTCGGCGCGCCGCAGGCATCGCAGATCTCCTTGGTGAATGCCTTCGAGACTTCCAGTTGCGCCGCCGCCTTGCTTGGGCCGAACACGCCGATCCCGTTTGCCCGCAGCGCATCGGCGACACCCGCCGCCAAAGGCGCTTCGGGTCCGATCACGACGAAGCCGATCTCGATCCGCTTGCAGAACGCGACGACAGCACCGCCGCTCTCGATGTCGAGCCCGTCGACGCATTTGGCAACCTGGGCGATCCCGGCATTGCCCGGCGCACAGTACAGCGTTGTCACAAGCGGAGACCGCGCGATTTTCCAGGCCAGCGCGTGCTCGCGCCCACCGCCCCCCAGGATCAGGACCTTCATGGCACCTCGGCTTCTTCAGTCTTGCGAAGCGGCCCGCAGAACAACCGCCCCGCCGCCGCGCTTCAGACGTGACTGGGACAGGTGCGGATGCGCCTCGGCCCAGCGCTGAAGCGCCTTCTTCTCTTTCACACGCTTCGCCTTGTCCAGAACCACGATGCCGCCGGGCGCCAGCCGGTGAAACAACTCAGCCCCGGCGGGCCAGCGCGGCATCCGCCCGCTGAAATGCGGCGGCCCGTCGATGAAGATCAGATCGAAGGTCCCCGTCAGCTCCGAGACCAGCACCCGATCGTACCACATGTTGTGCTTGTCATAATCCTGCAGCTCGGCCTCGAGGATCCGGACCGGCGCACACGCCCCCACCTGGGACAGCATATGCGCGGTCACCCGGATCGACTGCGCATCATGATCGACGACCAGGATCTCGCCCCGCCCTTTCAGCGCCCGTGCAAAGACCGCGACCGCCAACCCGCCGTTCAGCATCAGCACCCGCGACGGTTCCTCGGTCTCGATCAGGTCGACCACCGCCTCCAGCGTGCGCTCCTCCGGGTACCAGTTGCCGCCCGCCGGCAGCGTGCCCGGCGCCAGATCCAGCCGCCGCAAAAGTGCGCGATCCTCGACGCTGGCATAAGGTGAATAAGGGATGGGCATTGCATCGGCCATTGCGCCGTCTTACCCGTGCTATTGTGAACGTCCAGTAATCTCTGTGGCGCACGGATCGGGAGAGCCGCCTTGAGCCTGTTGATCGACGACGATGCCGGCGCCGGCCCGGGCAACACGCCCGAGTTCTCGGTCTCGGAACTGTCGGGCGCCGTCAAGCGCATGGTCGAAGGCGAATTCGGCCATGTCCGTGTGCGGGGCGAGGTCGGCCGCGTCTCGCGCCCTCGCTCGGGCCATATCTATCTCGACCTGAAGGACGACCGGTCCGTGCTGGCAGGCGTCATCTGGAAAGGTGTCGCGGGGCGTCTCGCGACCCAGCCCGAGGAAGGCATGGAGGTCATCGCCACCGGGCGGCTGACGACCTTCCCCGGACAGTCGAAATACCAGATCGTCATCGAGGAAATCGCGCCTGCCGGTGTCGGTGCCCTGATGGCGATGCTGGAGAAACGGCGCAAGGCTTTGACGGCCGAGGGCCTGTTCGCGGCCGAGCGCAAGCAACGCCTGCCGTTCCTGCCGCACACGATCGGGGTCGTCACCTCGCCCTCGGGTGCCGTGATCCGAGACATCCTCCACCGGGTTGCCGAGCGTTTTCCCGTGCACGTCCTCGTCTGGCCGGTGGCCGTGCAGGGCGAGAAATCCGCACCGGAAGTCGCGGCGGCGATCCGGGGTTTCGCGTCGCTCGACGGGTCGGGCGCCGTGCCGCGCCCGGACGTGCTGATCGTCGCGCGCGGCGGCGGTTCGGTCGAGGATCTGTGGGGCTTCAACGAAGAGATCGTCGTGCGTGCGGTCGCTGACTGTGCCATCCCGTTGATCTCGGCGGTCGGGCACGAAACCGATACGACGCTGATCGACTACGCCGCGGACATTCGCGCGCCGACCCCGACTGCGGCGGCCGAACTGGCCGTGCCGGTGCGAGGAGAGCTTGCCGCCACCGTCGCCGATCTGCAGGCCCGGCGCCTGCGCGCGATGACCGGGTCGATGGACCGCGCGCGCCAGCGGCTTTCGGATGTCGGGCGTGCGCTGCCGAAACCGGAACAGATCCTGGCCGAACGCCGCCAGCGGCTCGATCTCGCTTCGGCCCGCCTCGCCTCGCCGGCAGAGCTGCTGCGCCAGCGCCGCGCCGCCCTGACTGAGATTTCGCTGAAGCTGCCACGCCCGGCCGATTTGCTCGACCGGCGCCGCCAGGCGCTGAAGCTCGCGGCGCAAGGCCTGGGTCCGGCGCTGCGCGACCGGGCGCAGCAGGCGCGCCTGCGGCTGAGCGAACGGACACGCGGCCTTGAATGGCGCACGCTGAAAGTCCGGATTGAACGGGCGGCGGAACGGCTGGGCCAACCCACACAGCGTCTGCGCCCGGGGCTTGATCGCGCGCTGAGCCGCGATCGCGACCGTCTGGCCGCTTTGGGCCGGACACTTGGCGTCTTCAGTTATGAACGCACACTGGATCGCGGCTTTGCCGTCGTCCGTGATGCGGACGGCATGCTGGTTGCGCGCGCCACGGGGATTGCCCCGGGAGACGCCCTTGAAGTGCAGTTCTCGGATGCCCGGATCGGCGTGCGTGCCGACGGCGATTCTCCGGCCCAGGCCCAGGCACCGCGCAAGGCCAAACGAACACCCGCCAGGAAACAGGCAGGGAGCGGGGACCAGGGGTCGCTGTTCTGAGGCAGCGGCTTGCCGCGTTTTCCCGGCTCAGGACTCGTCCAGATTGGTGAAAAAACTCTAGGGAGGCAAGGATGCCAAAAGGCTACTGGATCGCGCATGTCAAAGTCGACAACCCCGACACCTACGTCAACTACGTGAATGGCGCGAAGGCCGCGTTCGAAAAGTACGGCGCGCGCTTCCTGGCGCGCGGCGGCACATACTCCGAGGTCGAAGGCGCGCTGGGCCGCTCACGCCACGTCGTCATCGAGTTCGACAGCTATGATGATGCGCTCAATTGCTACCACTCCGACGCCTATCAGGCCGCCAAGGCGCACCGTGAACCGGTCAGCGTCGCGACGATCACGCTGATCGAGGGGTTGGAGTAGCGGATCAGCCTACTGATTTGCGCTCCACAATCTACACCCGCCTGCCCTGCTTCGCGACCGGACGGGCCGCCCAAACTAGTATGATTGAGCCTCAGGCGAAGGCGCGCAGCGACGGCAGCGACCGACCTGGAGGGCGCGTCGTGGTGTTTGGTTTGCCGAACGCAACCGCGGTGAACGCAGACTGTAAGCTCCTTGAAAACAACAACAAAGCGCCCTCCGTGGGGAGGTCGGGCGCTGCCCGGCTACGCCGGGCCGAATGCCTCGCGTTCAACGCGCCATACAGCCTTTCGCGTTTTTCCTGACAGTCGTCTGTCTTGGATCGCTCCGTGCGCGAGGACGCCTCGATACTGCGGCAGTCACCGTTACGTTGTGCCACATACCGGACAATCCTTGCGCTTCGACAGCCGGATCGTCCGTGTATCGGCCCGCAAGGCGTCGTACAGGAACAACCGCCCGTCCAGCGGCTCGCCCGCCCCGGTGATCACCTTCACCGCCTCGACCGCCTGCATCGTGCCCATCATCCCGGCCATCGCGCCCAAGACCCCGGCCTCGGCACAGGCCGGCACCGTGCCCGGCGCGGGCGCCTCTGGGAACACGCACGCGTAACACGGCCCGCCCAGTGCAGGCCGAAACACCGAAAGCTGTCCCTCCCAGCGCCCGATCGCGGCGGAGACCAGCGGCACACCGGCCTTCGCACAGGCCCGGTTCACCAGATAGCGCGTCTCGAAGTTGTCGCAGCCATCCAGAACCACGGTCTGACCCGCGATCAGCGCCTCCGCGTTCGCGGCATCGATCCGCGCAGAGACCGCTTCGAACTGCACATGCGGGTTGATCCGCTCGACCGCGCGCGCGGCACTTTCGGTCTTTGGCTGATCGACCTCCGGCGTCGCATGCAGCACCTGGCGTTGCAGGTTCGACAACGACACCACATCGTCGTCCACCACCGTCAGCGTCCCCACGCCCGCCGCTGCCAGATACAGGATAACCGGCGATCCCAGCCCACCGGCGCCGATCACCAGCACCTTCGCCGCCTTCAACTTCTGTTGCCCCGGCCCGCCGATCTCGTGCAGCACGATATGGCGCGCATAGCGTTCGAGTTCGGTATCGCTGAAGCTCATGTCCGGTCCTTGATCACGCGCCCTCGATGGCCGAGGGTTCCGGCGACATATGTCTAGCGGGGAGAACACGCAATGCAGTTCATGGTGATCGAGACCTTCGACAGCGACGACATGCTGCCGATCTACAAGCACATCCGCGATCACGGGCGCCAGCTTCCCGACGGCCTGACCTTCGTGAACAGCTGGATCGAGCCCGGCTTCCGGCGCTGTTTCCAGATCATGGAGTGCGACGATGCCCGCCTGCTTCAGGAATGGGTTCTGGGCTTTCGCGGCCTCGGCGCGCATTTCGAGATCGTGCCCGTGATCCCGTCAGCGGACACCCGCGATGTGGTCGCTCCGTTCCTCGAGAAGTTCTAGAGCACTCTCCAGTCAATCTGCATCAGACTGGCATCGCGAGCATGCGAACCAACAGCGACATAGAGCACGCGATCCGATGCACTCAGATCAACCGGTGCTCTAGGCTTCCAGAATCGCAGGCGCCGCGTTCAGACGCTCGATATCCATCCCGGCGGTCGCCTTGTAACGCGCGGCGATCTCTGCCAACTCGTCCTGGCTGATCACGTCCTCAAGCCGGTCGAACCCGTCCGGTGCACGCTGGTGCACCACGTCCATCGCCTTGTCAGGCCCCTCGTCGCGATTGGCCAGAACCACCTTTGACGTGACCGGCAACCGCGCGGCCTCATAAGCCTGCAACGCAGCCGGGATGGCCCCTTTGTCGCGAATCTCGCGGACCAGAACCCTGGCATCCAGAATGGCCTGGCTCGCTCCGTTCGAGCCGATCGGGTACATCGGATGCGCGGCGTCCCCCAGCAGGGTCATGCGCCCGTGCGTCCATTTGGGCAAAGGGTCCCGGTCGACCATCGGCCATTCCAGCACCTCGGGCGTGGACGCGATGACCTGCGCGATGTCCAGCCACGGAAAGCGCCAGGTCCCGAACAACGGCTCCAGATCGGCGACATCGCCCTTGCGCCGCCAGTCCTCGCGCGCCCATTCGTGGTCGTCCGGGAACTTCACATCCGCGACCCAGTTGATCAGAACCTCAGGCCCATTCGCACCGTCCCGCTCCCCGATCGGGTAGGTCACGAATTTCAACGCTCCGTGGCCCGCCATGGCCATCGATCGACCGGACAGGAAGGGTTTCCCCCAGGTCGTGCCCCGCCACATCAGCACACCGGCCCAAAGCGGCGCACCTTCGTCCGGGTACAGATGCGCCCGCGCGGCCGAGTGGATGCCGTCCGCCGCGATGAACAGATCGCCGCGCAAGGTCTCGCCGGATGCCAGGGCCACGTCGACCCCGTCAGCGCGACTCTCCCATCTGGTGACCCGGCTTCCCGTCTGGATCGCACCGGGCCCCAGCCGCGAAAGCACCTCCTCGAACAGCAGCATCTGCAGGTGCCCGCGATGGATCGAGAACTGGGGCCACTTGTACCCGGCCCGCTCGCCGCGCGGCTCCACCCAGATCTTCGAACCATGCGCTGAGAAGTAAGCGACCTCGGCGGTCCGCACGCCAATCCGATCAAGCTCCGGCACCAGCCCCAGCGCGTCGAGTTCCTTGATCGCATGCGGCTGTAAATTGATGCCAACGCCCAGCGGCGCGAGCGCGTCAACCGCCTCGAACACCCGGCATGGCACCCCGATCTGATGCAGCGACAGCGCCAGCGTCAGTCCGCCGATCCCGGCACCGGCGATCAGGATCATCGAGAGGCTCCGAGAAGGGCGCCCATGCCCAGTCTTATAGAAGACTCAATCGCACGCATCGGCCTTGGTATCCCCGTCCTCCGTCAAACCTCCCGAAACCGGGTCAACACGCCCGGTCCAGCTCACGCACGATCGGCTCTCAGGCGCTCTCGATATCCGGTTAACGGAAAATTACGTGAAAATCATCACGTGGCGACGACGCCGTTTGCCCATCTCCCCAGGGCAAGACTCCCACCTCCCGGGTTCACATCGTCCTGTACTCGAAATCATCCGTGGCCTGCGCCGCCTCTGCTTCTGCGGCCGCCCGCATCTCGGCATGGTTCGGCGCTTTCGAACACGCCGGATCCACGGTGGCCGCATCACCGTTCCAGGCAAAAGCCTGACAGCGGCAGCCGCCCCAGTCCTTGGTCTGGCGGTCGCACGACCCGCACGGATCCGGCATCCAATCCGTCCCGCGATAGGCCGTAAACGCCTCGCCCCTGGCCCAGATCTTGGCCAACGGCTTGTCGCGAACATTCTCGAACGTCAACGAGGTGATCGTCTCCGCCGCATGGCACGGCAGCACCGTTCCGCGCGGCGTGACGCACAGGCCCACGCGCGCCCACCCGCCCATGCAGGGCTTCGGGTAGGTCGCCAGATGGTCGGGCGTCACATAGTCGATCACCAGCACGCCCTTCAGCCGTTCGCGCGCCTCGGCCACGATCTCGCCACCGCGCTTGACCTGCTCGGGCGTTGGCATCAGTGCGAACCGGTTGCGATAGGCCCAGCCGTGGTACTGCGTGTTCGCGACCTCGAGCCGCCGGGCCCCCAGCCGCACCGCCAGGTCCACCGTCTCGGCCAGATAATCCAGGTTCTGCCGGTGCATCACCGCGTTCACGGTCAACGGCACGCCCGAGGTCTTAACCCACTCAGCCACCTTCATTTTCTGGTCGAACCCGCGCTTGTATCCGCCGATCCGGTCGGCGGTCGCGGCATCGGTTCCCTGGATCGAAAGCTGCACATGGTCCAGTCCGCGCTCGACCAGTTCGGCAAAGCGGCGTTCGGTCAGCCCCACGCCCGAGGTGATCAGATTGGTGTAAAGCCCTGCCTCGCGCGCGCCCGAGGTCAACACTTCCAGATCCCGGCGCGACGCCGGCTCTCCGCCCGACAGATGCACGTGCAAGACGCCCAGTTTCGCCGCCTGCCGGAACACATCGATCCATTCCTCGGTCGACAGCTCTTCCTTGGCCTTGGCCAGCTCCAGCGGATTGGAGCAATACGGACACTTCAGCGGACACCGATGCGTCAGCTCCGCCAGCATGGCCATCGGGATCGGCACTGCCGACAAGGCCTGCTTCATCTCGACGGGCTGGTTCATGGCCGGATCTCCACCATTCGGCGATTTACCAGGTCTGTCAGGAACTTACGGGCATCCTGAGCTATCCGATCCTTCGGTGCACTGAAGTCCACCGCCAGTTTGTCGACGATCCCACAGAAGTCCCGATCTCCGTCCGTTGCCGACAGAATGGCATGGGCGATCTGATCCATTTTCACGGCCCGCTCCGGCGCGAGGAGGTACCAGCCCTTGCGAACCTCGCAGTGATGCACCCGAACGCCACGTGGCAGGAACGGCACGTCGGTCTCCGCGATCTCGGTCATCGGGCGCCCGCGGCGCGCGCAGCCCGGATGGGCGAGCCCGCCAGGCATCGCGTGTGACGGGCCGCAGGCCCGGAACGCCGTTTGATAAGAGAAAACAGGCGCATAACTCAGGCCGCCTGGGAGACTATGGCCTCACCGGGCTGCCATGCGCCCGGGCAGGGATGGCCGCTGACATAGACATGGTAGAGCGCGTCCAGTTGGCTCCACAGCATCCCGCATTTGAAGCGCAGCGCGTTCAGTGCTGCCTCCTGTTGATCCTCGGTCAGCGCATGGCGTTTCACATAGTCCAGCGCCCAATCCGCGTCCTTGGGGGCCTGGCTCAGACGGTAGCCGAAATATCGCAGGATATCCTCGGTCACGAACGGGTAGTTCGCCAGCATCCCGGACACACGCTTGCCGATGATCATGGGCGAGAACATCTCGGTCAGACTGGACGCAACCGCCTCCAGTTCGGTCCGGTCCCGGACAAAGGCAACATAGGCATCGCAGGCAAAGGTCGTCGCCGGTAATGCCCCGCGCATCGAGGTGACATACTCTCGATCCAGTCCCAAACCGTCGGTCAGGGCGAGCCACCGGCGCAACCCGCCTTCTGGGTGATCGTCGATCTCACCGTCATGGTCGACGATCCGCTGTCGCCATTCGCGCCGATCCTCGACCGAGGTCAGGCGTGCCAGCAGCGTTGCGTCCTTGGTCGGGATAATCCGTTGATAACAAAAGCGATTCAGCGCCCAGGCACGCACCTGATCCTTGGTGCAGCCGCCCGAATGCAGAAGCTCATGGAAGGGGTGAAGATGATGATACTGCTCCTCGCCGATCTGGCGCAGTGCAGCCTCCATCTGGTCCGGTGTCCGGATCATAGGTCGATTTCCATCCCGTCATACCCGATCTCCCATCCGGCGGCCTCGGCCTCGGCGCGTTCCGGGCCATCGCGCCAAACGGGGTTCGTGTTGTTTATATGGACATAGACCTTACGCGAGATGCCGAGATCGGCAAGGGCGGCCATCGATCCATCAGATCCAGAGATCGACATATGCCCCATGCGTCGCCCGGTTTTCTTGCCGACGCCTTGGGTTACCATCTCGTCATCGGTCCAGAGCGTGCCGTCAAACAGCAGGAGCGATGCACCACGGATGCGATCCACGAGTTCAGGCACCATCCGCGCACAGCCGGGGATGTAGAAGAATGTCTCGGCGCCGTCGGTGATCTCGACACCGACCGTTTGCTCGCCCATCACGTCGGTCCGGACCGCATCGCCGCCATGCGCGCCCTCCATGTAGAGCGGCACCTTTCCGGGGGCAGCGAACAGGGTGGCGGTGACCCCCGGCGCCAACTCGAACGGCGTCTCCAGGGCAACGGTCCGCCGCGTCACGAACTCCGGATCGAGCGCGTCGAAGATCGGATTCGCCGCCAGAACCTCGGCAATCCCGGCGGTCATGATCAGATCGAAGCGCTGCTTCTCGCGCAGCGTCAGCAACCCCGCGATGTGATCGATGTCTCCATTGGTCAGCAGGACGGTGCAGATCGGTGTATCGCGCAGCCCATGTTCGCCGGGATCGCGCGGCTGAAGCTGCGGCCGGGCCATGATCTGCGCGCGGATGTCCGGCGAGGCGTTCAGAAGCGCCCAGGACTGCCCATCCGACGAAACGGCTAGGGATGATTGCGTGGCCGCGGCAAGTGGCGCACCAGACCGCCAGAAGCTGGCGCTGTTCGGTGCATTGCAGTTCCACTGGGGCAGGCCGCCCCCGGCCGCAGCACCGACAATGAGGGCGCGCAAAGCCATTGCCCAGCGCGCCCCTCAGAACTGCTTAGAACAGTTCGCCTTCATCTTCGGCTGGGAAATACATGTTGATTTCCATGCCGCAGGTCACTTCTTCGATCTCGGGTGTGTTCCAGGCCATCGTTTCCTCCTTAAGTCGCGCTGCTTTGACAGACGTGGTGCGAGGGTCCAACAACTCAAGGGCGACGTCAAGCAGACCTTGGTCGTAAATCACGAAATCCGGAGGCTGATAGGACCGATCTCAGCTCCGCGCGCGCAGTCCCCGGAAGAACAGATCCAGAATCGCCCGCAATTCGGGCAGGATCGTCTCCTTGTCCCGCCACTTCGCCAGGGTCGTCGGCATCCAGAACACCTTGAGCGCGGTCAACAGCGTCGCGGCAGTCTGGACCGCATCGCCAGGCTCGAGCGAGCCGTCATCCATCCCCTTGCGAATCTCGCGCGCCAGATGTTCGCGCTTCCAGTCGATGTGGGACTGCAGTAGCTTGAGCCCGTCCTCGTCCTCCATCAGAAACTCGGCCAGTTCGACGATCTTCGGATGGTTTGCCACCTGTGCAATCGCCTGCGTCACCCCGGCCTCGAGCCATTTGCGCACGCGCTCTTCCGCCGTGCCGCCGGGCAGCATCTCGACCGTCTCGAACGCCGTCTGCACCATCTGGAAATAGCACGAGATCACGGCCAGCCCGATCGCCTGCTTGTTCCGGAAATAGCGATACAGGTTGCCGGGCGACATGCCGCAACACTCGGCGATGTCGCCGATATTGGTTTTCCAGAACCCGTAATGCGAAAACAGTTCGGACGCACGATCGACAATCTCGGCCTTTACGGCCTCGGCCTTGTCAAACTCGGTTGCTTCGTCTGTTCGCACGTATGGGTCCCTCATCCCCCGAAGAAGTATTTCAGCTTCACCCGCAGGAACGAATCATCAGCCAGCGGTGACTTGTTGATGCCACTGCCGGAATTGAAGAAGCCCTGTCCCTCGGCCAGCAGCTTCCAGTTCTCGCCAATGCGCGTCTCGGCTTCAAGCCGTGTTGTCATCGAAGCATCATTCGTGTCGATCGATCCTGTCAGCAGCAGCGTCGTGTCTTCCTCGTCATTCAGGGCGAGGCGGAACCCACCGATCAGATCGTCCTGAAAGGCCGAGAGCGAATCGTTGCCCCGGCTGTCCCAGGCATATTCAGCGATGATGCCCAGATCGGCATTGGTGTCGGCGACGCCGAACAGCGTGTGTTCGAACCCGCCCGTCGCCGCGACGAAGTTTTCTTCCTCGAAGGCCAGGTTGCGCTGCCCTTCGCGCCAGATCCCCTCGAACTTGAAAAGCGTCGCCTCCCACGTGTACTGGGCGTCGATCCCGACCTGATTGATGATCTCGTAGAACGGTTGCAGCCCCGTCGCCGACGGCACGAACGTCGGGTCGCGGCCCAGACCATGAAAACCGGAGACACCGAGGTCGATATCCCCGAAGGACCCGGCAAAGCGCAGCGCAAAGGACGGTGTGAATTCCTCGGCTTCGGCATCCGCGTCATAGATCGGGCTCTCGGTGTCGACCGCCGGGTTCGACCGCAACCGCCCGCTTTCACCGGGGAATGTCCGCTCGCGGAAGTAGGGCATGTAGAAGGCCGACAACTCTCCGAACTCGGTGAGATAGCCAAGCCGGATCATCGGCTGGCCGAGGCGGGCTTCGTCGTCGATCGCCTCGACCTGATCGGTCTGGTTGATGATGTCGACGAGGTGGACGACCTCGGTCTTGCCCCAGAACACCGTGTCGGCGCCGAATGTGAACGAGAAATCGCCAAAGGTCCCGTCGACCTTCAGTTCGCGAACGTCCGCGTGGGTCCGGCGCGAATCCTGCGACGAGAACCGGGCAAACGGTGTGAACCGAAAGACGACATCACCGCCGAGCCATTCGACCAAAACCGTCGGCTCCGCCGCGATCGAGAAGTCATCGCGGTCCTGACCGGCAAACTGCGGGTTGGAGAAGAACCCGGTCGCCTCCAACTCCACCTCGCCGAAGATCTCGAAATAGTCCGCGCCCAGCGCCTCGGCCGCCACGGATTGCGCTTTGGCGGATTTCACGCCGACGATCAGTGCAATGGCCAGCAGGACGAGCGCGAGTTTCAAACGTATGGTCATGGATGCGGCGTCCGTGTCTTACCGCCCGTTGCAACACCCCATTTTAAGGTATTCGCGGCCCAACCGGGGCTACGATCCCATTCAAAGCCCAGAAGGGGCGGGGGGTGCGGATTGCAGGGCATCAGGTCCCGAGGATCAGGTGTCAGCGCGAGATCGACTTCAGACGCTGCGAGTTGAAATCACCCTCGCCCAGCCCGGTCCGAAACTTGTAATTGTTCCAGAGCAGATCGGTCGCCTTGCCGGTCTGGTGGTTGACCATCGCCATCTTTCCAGCACGCCAGTACTGGCCGAGATACTGCTCGTACGCGGTGAACTCCAGCGACTTCTCGAAATCGCCACGCCGGTTGTAGAAGTCGACCTTCATCAGGCGGTATTCCTGTGTGTCGGTCCACGAGATCCGCTTGGAGTAGCCGGACTTCGCGTTCTTCGGAAAGCTCTCGGTCACATAGCAGGTCAGCGAAGGGTCGGTCGGACACGGTTCGTCCCGCAGCCACTTGTAGGTGTAGTCGTCGACCTCCTGACTGCCGAGATCCTCGTAGGAGAACTCCGACGACACGAACTTGCCGGTCCGGTTCGAGGACGAGATCCGCTTCACGCGCTTGACGGCGGGCAGGAAGATCCACTGATCATCGTCCTTCGGCTCGATATTGGCGTGGGTCAGCAGCGCCGTCCCACGAATGTCGCGGGGCTTCGAGAAGACGATGATCCCCAGATCGCCCAGATCGGATTGCGCACGCTCCAGCGTCAGGTTCTCGAAGACACGGCGGCTTTCTCGCCCGCTTTTGTCCTTCAGCACCATCTCGCCATCCGCGGTAAAATCGCCATAGCCCAGATCGCGCTTGTCGGCCTCGACAGCGATGGCCAGGCCCTTTTCCTCTGGCGACTGGGCGCGGGCCTCGGTGGTGAACATCCACGCCGCACCTGCGACGGCGAGAAGGATGGCTGCGGTGGCCGTTGCGGGAACGGTCATGGAAGAACTCCTTTTGTCGATCCAGATGAGGAGAGAAGGTAACAGCAAGAAGTCGGCAATCAGCGCCAATGTGATCGTGATGGCCGTCAGCTTGGCCATGTCGCCATTCACCGAGAAGCCCGATTGCGCCAGGATGGCGAAGCCTGCGACCAGGCCGATCGTCGTGACGGTCAGCGCCATGCCCACCGAACTGAACGTATAGCGCACGGCGTCTTCGGGCGAGCGCCCCTCGCGCCGGGCTTTGGTGTATTTCGACAGGAAGTGCACCGTGTCGTCGACTACGATCCCCAGGGTTGCGGCCAGAACGACGGCGATTGCCAACGTCACGGCACCGACCGAGTAACCCCAGACGCCGAAGGCCATGATCGCCGGGATCAGGTTCGGAATCAGACTGATCATCCCGATCTTCAGATCACGCAAGGCAATCATGATGATGGCCGAGATCAGCACAATCGCGATCAGCGTGCCGGTCAGCATCGCCCGGACGTCCCGGTGCGAGATCAGGTTGAAGACGTGGACGATCCCGGTCGGTGTGATCATCGATACTTCCGGATAGAGCCGGTCCCAGGATGACTGCATGATCGGTGCGTTCTCGCGCAGCCAGTCGCCCGCCCTGAGGGTCACGTCGCGCATCTCGGCCGTTGTGGCATTGGCCAGGAAGACCGAAATCCGCAGCGTTTCGCGATCGATGTCGATCTGATCGGTCAGGTCCATCCCGTAGCCAAGCGACAGCTCGTACAGGAACAGGTACTGGCTCGCTTCCTCGAAGTTCTCCGGCAGCCGCATATAGGACGGGTCGTCCCCGTGCATGTTCATGTTCAGCCGCTTGATGGTGTCCGTCAGCGAGCGGACATAGGTCACTTCGGGCTGTGCGCGCATCCATTCCGTGAAGGCGGCAACCTCTTTCAGGAAATCCGGGTTGTTGATCCCACCGGCCTCGCCCGAATGCAGCGGGTAATCCAGGTTGTTCACTCCGGTCAGCCGGTCCTCGACAAAATCCGTGTCCTGACGGAACTGATAGCGCTCGTCGAAGTAGCGGATGAAGTCGTCTTCGAGCTTGAGTTGGCTGATGCCGGTGCCCAGCAGCAGCACGCCCAGAACCGTGCCCGGCAACAGGATCTTGCGGTTCGCGATCACGAACTCGGCGAAGTTCTCCATGAAGATCGAGGTCGAAGCCCGCTTGGTCCGCCGCCCGATCGGCAGGATGATGCTCAGCGCGGGCAGCAGGGTCAGCGTATAGACCAGCGACACCAGCACGCCGATGCCGACAACATTGCCAAGCTCGCGGAACGGCGGAGAGATCGAGAAGTTCAGGCAAAAGAACCCGATCGCCGTGGTGGTACAGGCGATGATGATCGCACCCATATGGTCGGTCAGCGCGCGGCGCACCCACTCTTTCCGGTCGGCTGTCTCGACCATTGTCTGTCGACAGGACGAAAGGATGTGCACCGCCGAGGCAACCGCCAGCGTCATGATGTAGAGCGGCGAGAGCACGGTTACCGAGTTGAGCTGACCGTTCATCCAGCCAAGTGCGCCCAGCCCCGCGAGCGCGGAAAGGGCAATCAAGACCAGCACCGACAGCGTCCCGATGATCGAGCGGATCGCCACGAAGACGATCAGCAGAATGATCAGGAACATCGGCCCAAACAGGTTCTTGCCGTCCTCCTGCCCCGAGACCGAGAATTGGTTGTTGATCATGATGCCGCCGGTCAGGTGCAACTTGATCTCGGGATAGGCTTCCTCGATCTCCTGCTGCATCACCAACAGTTCAGCGACGATCGAGGGGACTTCTTTCGTCGGCTCGACCCCCGGAAGCGTGAACAGGACCTGCACCATGCTGACACTTGCATCCGGTGAGATGTAGCTGTCGACCAGCTCGATCCGGCTGAGCGCCGTTTCCTTCGCCCAGATCGCGTCACCCGGGCGCACATTCGCCGGGTCGATCACCAGATCGCGGACGATCATCTCGTCGCCCTCGGCATAGGTATGCTGGAAATTGGTGATCGAATCGACGCGGCGCACGAAGGGCAGCAGCCAGGTTTTGTCGGTGATCTCACCGATCGCCTGAAGCACGCGCGGCGTGAAGGTCTCGCCCTCCAGGGCCTCGACCGCGATGATCAGGTTGTCGTTTTTGTTGAAGGTCGCTTCGAACCGGTCGAGCGCCTGACGATCGGGGTTTTCTTCGGCAAAGAAGATCCGTGCATCGGGGTTTGGCGGCCAGATCCGGTCGATCTTGGCAACCGAAAGGGCCACCATCGCCACTGTGAGCGCAAGCCAGACCCACCGCATTCGCACGATGAATTCCGCAGCAGGCGCAAAGAACTGTTTCTGCGCGTCTGTTTCCGGTGCCATGAGCCCCTCCGGCTGAAGAATGAAGATCTGCGCATTTATTCAGCGCGGCACCACGGATAGTCAACACTGAAAGATGAATTTTTTGAGAAATCTTCAATCGCACTGGCCCTGCGTCCGGCAGTAGGCGACCGTTGAGCCCCGAAACGCGTCGCTTTTGCGTGGTCACGGCTGCGCTTCGGCGATAATGTCGCCGCTGCTACCGGCCACTGGACATCGCGACATGAACGACAAGAACCCCCTCCTGCCACGGCTTGAAGCAAGTACCTCGTCAGAGCAGGTCATTCCGGCCGATCGGATCTTTCTTTCCAATTATGAACGCGCTTTCGAAGTCGGAGCCTATGCTGAAGAGCGCGGCGTCACCCAGCGGGTGCGCTTCGACATCGCGTTAGAGGTCACGCGCAACACGGCGCATATCGACGATCAGGTGCCGCGGGTCGTGAGCTACGACGATCTGGTCCAGGCCATCGAGGATCTGATCGCGGGACCGCGCATCAACCTGCTGGAAACCTTCGCGGAGCGCCTGGCCGAACGGTGCCTCGTTGACCCTCGCGCCCGGCGGGTTCACATCCGGATCGAGAAGCTCGATCGTCTGGACGGTGCCGGACTGGGGGTCGAGATCACCCGCATCCGAACCGCCGAGGCGGATGAAAAGGTCAGGCCCATCTCAAGCGAGACGCCCAGCTAGTCTGAACGGACTGCTCAGGTGCCCGTCGCGTCAGGGGCCGTCGACAGGCCGGGCTCCTCTCGAAAGACGCTTGCGCAGATCGTGGCCGCCACGTCTTGATGCGCGGCCAACTGTTCGCTCAAGTCATCAAAACTCTTGGCGTCAGCAGTTCTGACCAGCACTTCGCGCAGTCCTGCTCCGAGTGTTTCAGGCGCAATTGTGCCTTCCAACGCGATGCGTTCGACCTGTTGCAGGCTCTGCTGAAAGACGAGAGCATCAAGGAGGCCCTTGGCGTCCGGGTCATCCAGCCAACCACACTCGGCCAATGCGGTGATCTGGTCATCCATCCGCAAACCGTGGGGCAGGCCATTCATCAGGCTTCCGGTTTGCGCGGTGAACTCGATCTCCAGAATACCACCCTCGGCCTGTTTCAGATCCCAACGGTTCTTGCGGTCAGCCTCGCGTGCGTCCGCGATCCGTACGCGCATCTCGTTCGCCTCTTCCATGACCGCGACCGAGCCTGCGCGCTTGGCCAGTACTTCTGCGATCACCGTCTTGATGCGATCGCGCAGGTCCGCGGGCCCGGCGATCACGCTGGCCCGGGTCAACGCCAGATGCTCCCAGACCCAGGCTTCTTCGCGCTGATACTGCTCGAACGATGTGAACGAGACCGCAACCGGACCCTGGCGTCCCGATGGCCGCAACCGCATATCGACCTCGTAAAGCGCGCCCTCGGCCGTTGGCGCGGTCAGGGCCGCGACCAGGGATTGCGTCAACCTGGGATAGTATGCACTTGGCGAAAGCGGCTTGCGCCCCTCGGATTGCAACGCTCCGGCCGCGTCGTAGATCAGGATCAGATCCAGATCCGAACCCGAGGTCATTTCACCCGAGCCAAGCTTGCCCATCGCCAGAACTGCGATGCCGATACCGGGTGGCGGCCCATGCCGTTCCGCGAACTGGTCGATCACATGCGGCAGCAAGGCATCGACACTGGCCTTCGCGATCGCAGTGAACGCCTCACCCGCATCCCGATTGTCGATCGTGCCACGCAGCATCTGGACACCGGCCCGGAACCGAAGCTCGCGCGCCCAGCGGCGCACCTCGTCGAGCTTGCGTTCGTAGTCGTCCACCAGAACAAGCCGCGCCATCAGATCGGCGGTCAACACTTCGGTGTTGGGCAGAGGCGACCAGAAGTCATGGTCCAGAAAGGCGTCCAGGGTCTGCGGGTGGCGTCCAAGATAAAGCGCGAGGCGCGGTGCCGTCGCACAGATCTCGACAATCAGATCCAGCAGGTTCGGATTTGCCGAGAACAGCGAGAACACCTGAACACCGGCGGGCAGGCCCGACAAGAACCGGTCGAAATGGATCAGTGACTGATCCGGATCCGATGCGCCTGCGAGACGCCGCAGGATCTGCGGGCGCAGCTTCAGAAACAGCTCTCGCGCCCGATCGGAACGTGTCGCGGCGATCCCGCCGTCCTCCCAACGCTCGACCTGACGCAGCGCGTCCTCGGGCCGCGCAAACCCCATGTCATCCAGGGACCCCAGCGTCACCACATCCGTCGCCGCGCTGCCCTTGTCCCGTCGCGCGACGGGCGTGTAGAACTCTTCGGTCGTCGCGTGCACCCGCTTCAGGCGTTCCACGAGCGCCTTTTCAAATGCAACCAGATCACCTTCGCCACACAATGCAGCGACCTGGCGGCGCGCTTCCTCGGACGCTGGCACTGTATGTGTCTGTGCATCCTCGAGCATTTGCAAACGGTGCTCGATCGTGCGCAATTCAACGTAGTCGACGCTCAATGCATCACGGACATCTTTGTCGATCCAGCCCGCGCCAGCCAACGCATCCAATGCACCCAGCGTTGTCGGCATCCGCAGCGCCGGGTCGCGCCCGCCCATGATCAATTGGCGCGTCTGGGCAAAGAACTCGATCTCGCGGATCCCGCCCGGACCAAGTTTCAGATCATGCCCTGGCAGATGATCGATGGTGAACCGGGCCTTCTGCGCGCGGATCTTGCGCAGCATCTCGTGCGTGTCCTCGATCGCTGCAAAGTCGAGATGCCTGCGCCAGACGAACGGTGTCAGTGTCTCGAGATACGCAGTCCCAGCCACCACATCGACCAGAGGACGGGCCTTGATATGCGCTGCACGCTCCCAGGTCCGCCCGACAGATTCGTAGTAGCTTTCCGCGGCACCCATCGCCATGCAAACCGGTGTGGTCGACGGTGAGGGTCGGAGGCGCAGATCGGTGCGGAAGACGTAGCCTTCGGCCGTGTTCTCGGACAGGATCTGAAGCAGTTGGCGGGTGACATGAATATAGCGGGCCTTGGCCTCCAGCGCGCCGTCCCGGTCAAAGCGCGTCTCGTCGAACAGCGCGATCAGATCGATGTCGGAGGAGTAATTCAGCTCGCCCGCCCCCATTTTGCCCATCGCAAGCAGAGTGTATCCGGCGCCGCTGTCCAGAGCATTCGCATCCAGCCCTGGCAAGCGGTTGCGGCCCAGTTCCTGTGCCAGCAGCCAGCGCGCCGTGCTGTCCGTGCAAGTATCGGCAAGCCGCGTCAGCGCACCTGTCACCGTCATCAACGGCCAGATGCCACCCAGATCGGCAAGCCCGATCAACAGAGCCGCGCGCGATTTGACCAAGCGCGCCACGCTTGAGAACTGTTTGCGGGGAGTGTCGATCGTCGCGGCGTCCCGAACGGCGTTCAGGAGCTGTTCAAACACCGCCGATACGTCCTGTGTGCTGATCTCGTCCAGCCAGGCGGAATGCCGTGCAATCAGGCGGGCCAGATAGGGGCTGGCACCTGCCGTCCCGTGAAGAAGATCAAACAGCCGCGTTCCGGGACCAACTGCGAGTTTTTCGACCGCCGTATCCGCCCGATCCGTATTCACCGGGATCGGTACACGGCGGATTTCATCTGCGAGGGACGGCATCACAGAAGCCTCGGCTTCCGCGCAGAAGGTGTCAAGTCGATCAGTGGCGTGCACACCGTCCGCCGAGAGTTGCGAATGCGCCAAAACCGGCTACGGTCCGAGACAGAGTTCCGGAGGCCGACAGTCTAAAGCATGGTGCGCAATGTCCGACTGTACCCCTGGTTCCAGTTCTTCCGGAATCTGCTGTTCTGGCAGGCGACCTGGTTCCTGTTTTTTCAAGAGACCCTGTCGGCCCAGGAAGCGATCCTGCTTTATGCGGCGTTCGATATCGCGACAACGGCGCTCGAGGTGCCATCCGGCTATCTCTCGGATCGGATCGGGCGCCGCTTTACGCTGATCCTGGCGATGACTGCCACGGTCGCCGGGTCAGGGCTGATCGCAATCGGCGATAGCTTTGCCGTCTTTATCGCTGCTCAGGCGTTGCTTGGGGCGGGGGCCGCCTTTGCCTCGGGCACCGACAGCGCACTGCTTTACGAGTCACTGGACAGAGACGGCCAGAAGGACAAGATCGAACACCACGAGATCCTGGCATGGCGGGCCGGTTTCACGGGCCTGGCATTATCCGCAGTGATCGGCGGCGTGATGGCGCTTTCGGTGCCGGCGCTGCCCTTCGTGGCGTCGACGATCACCGCGGGTATCGGCTTGGCGATTGCGGTCGGATTTCGGGAACCGCTCAAGCGCCAGGACGACGCACCCGTCGCTGCCGCAGGGCGTCCGCGGACAGGCGCCTTTCGGATCCTGGCCTGGATTTTCGTGCTTTCGGTCAGCATGTACATTTTCAGTCACGTGCCGTTCGTGTTCGGGCAACCCTTTATTCTGGACGCACTCGGGCAGATCGGATACGCGGCGGATGCACCCCTGGTCAGCGGCGCCGTGACGGCCGTGATGATGCTGGTGTCCGTTGCGACCTCCTGGTCGGCGCCGGGGCTGCGCGATCGTCTGGGACTGACAGGGATCCTGCTTCTGGCGCTCGGCCTTCAGGTTGTTTTGATTGCCATGCTCGGACTGACGAACGATCTTTGGGCCATCTCGTTGCTGCTGTTGCGGATGGTGCCGGACTCGCTCGCCAGACCCTTCATTCTGGCCCGGATTCAGCCACTTCTCAGCGACGCCCGGCGCGCCACGTATCTTTCGATGCAGAGCTTTTGCGGAAGACTGACGCTGGCTGGCACGTTGGCCGTCGCCTCGTTCGGCGCTGTCTCGACCGACATGCTGAGCTTTGCTGAGATCCGCACGATCCTGCTGGTTTACACTGTCGCTGGTCTTGTCGTGTTGGTCGCGCTTGGTGCAACGGCGCGGCTGGCGCGCGACCGGGCATAGGCACGCTGCCACGCGCGCAAGCCGGCGTTTTAGCTGGCGGCGTATGGACGGATAATCTCGACGGTCATCGGCTGCTGACGGGGTCCGATCCACTGTTCGGACTTCCAGATGAAGCCGGAGCTCGGATCGACCCAATAGGTGTTGCGGAACTCTCGCACGGTGTTGCGGCAGATCTCGACCACCCGGATGGTGTCAAAGATCAGCTCGATGATCTCGACCCGCTCTGGCGTCCCCCGTTCGTATCTGCAGGCAACGGTGATCTGGAAATCACGGGCGCCGCCGCCCAGGGCGAACTGATAGTTCCGGTAGATGCTATCGGGCCAATCGGCCAGGGCGCGCGGGCCAACAATCGGATCGTCAATATCATGCTTCACAGCGCTGAGGTTATAGGTCAGCCCCTGCGTCGCGGTGATCAGGCCGCCGCGCATGATGACACCGCGCCGGAGCGCGTCCTGATAGGTGAGATAGCCGCCATTGTCCGCGAGCGGCACGACAAACGCCCTCGGGCTGTCTTCGATGCTGACGGCAATCGTTGCGAACGGAACCTCGTTCAATTCCGCACGCGTCGGTTCGCGCGGTGTGGGGGCCGGTTCTGGGTCCCCGAAGATCGGACCTCCGAAGATTTCTTCCTCGATGATCGGTTTCAGACGCTCGAAGGACGAATTCTCGCCCGAGGTGCAGGCAGACAGAAGCAGCGCACCCAGCAGGACCAGACCGGACCGAACGATCATTCCCAGAACTCCTTCCAGGAAGCGCGGTAACCGCCCTGATCGTTGTCTTCGACCAGTGGATACAGGCGGTTCTTGACGACCAGACGTGCGCCACCGTCACGGGTCAGCGGCCGCAGTACGGTCTCGAGTTCCTGGCGGCTGTCATATGGCAGCACCCAGTTGAACGGGATTGTCAGGAAAAGACCCTTGTCGAAGCTGCCTTCGCCGAACTCGTTGAACGGGATCGTGGTGAAGGTCGCGAACCCGCCGACCTCCCAGCCGTTCTCGAACCGTCTCTTGAGCGCAAAGGTGCCGCCCCAGTCACCGGCAAGATACCGCCCAGCATCGATCTGCGTGGCCAAGCCGTAGAAGCCGGTATCCCAATACAGGCTCGCATGACCGGTCACTGTATCGTAGTCGCGGAAGTCGAACAGCGTGTTGAAGCCGCGCTGACGCACATAGTTCACTTCCAGGCCCAGGCCCCAGCTTTGACTGGCGGGCTTCCACAGAACCTCACCGCTCACGCCGGCATACATCCGTTCGAGCAATCCGGTCGACGCGCGGGCATAGATCGAATCAGACACCTTCGTCACATAGTCGAACGTCAGCCGGGTCAGCGCCGGGTTGCCCTGGTTCAAGTACTCGGCAATGTCCGATCGGACGCGTTCCTCGACCAGCGAGTCAGACGTCCGTTCGATATCATCCAGATCGCCGATGATCCGGTAGCTGATCTCGGCATTAGTCGACAGCCCCGGAAAAAACTCGATGCCGCCGGTTGCCACGGCTGCAATGTCGAAACGCGCAGGCTGATCCGGGTCGAACAGGTTCACAGGGGTCGCCGGGAAGATGTTCCAGGAATACCGCGGGAACGTCGTGTCGGGTGCCAGCACTGCATCCCAACTGACGGGTGCTGCATCTTTGATCGCCGCACTTGCGAAGGTCTTGCTCGCGGCATCGGGCCGCTCGACCTGCGCCTCGAGCTCTGATCTCTTCAAAATCACGGTTGCCACGGGTAGCGAGCCCTCGACCGGCGTGATTTCAAAGGTCTCGACCGATGGCGGCATCGTCCGGGACAGCGCCCGCGCCGTACGGCCGAGCGCGCGGGGCATGGCGCGGTAGCGGTTGTTCTCGAGATAGACCTGAACCCGGTCCGGCGCGATCTCGATACCGTAAAGCGACAGGTTCTCCGAAGTCAGTTCCTCTGCCAGTGCTTTCACCAGCGTTGCGCGCTCTTCGTCGCGATTGTACCAGTCCGTCGGGTACGCAGAACTGGCGCGCGAAGTGATCCGCACCGCATGTTCACCCGCCGGTCGCAAGGCAACCGAGCAGATCGGGCTGTTGTCCGGCCGCTGGAAGGTGACAACGTCGATCACACCAAGCTCGGCGTCGATCGCCTTCGCCAACTCGGTCGGACACCGATCACCCGCGCGCGCCGTCATGATTGCATCGGCCCAGCGCACGTCGCCCAGGCGTTCGTGCACGATCACGTCCTGCAAGCGTGGGTCCGAGATGCTGGCCCGTGGCGCTTCGCCGGTGATCATCGAAATGATGTCGCCGAGACCGCTGATATCTCCCAGACCGGCAGGTGTGGCACGCGGTGTCAGAGGCTTCGGTCCGGCTTCCAGGTCAAGATCCGAAAGCGGGCGGAACGGGTTGGCCGAGATCGACACCCGCACGCCGAACTCGGTCCCATACATGTAGTAGGCGCCGATTTCGACATTGTCCGTGGCGCGGTACTCGATGCCAGCGTTCAGTGGCACGTCTTGCTCGAAGTCTCCGAACTCGCGCTCGCGCAGGTACCGGTCCGGGCTGTACTCAAGCTTGGCCGTCAGGCCGTCGACGGGGGTCTGCCACTCGATCCCGCCAAAGAAGCCCATGTTCTCGCCCCGGAAGAACTGACCTGCTGTCACGTTGCCGCCCACGCCGACATTCACATCACGATTGCGGAAACCGTCGGCGAGGTTGACGAGCGGGTTTTCGACCCCGTTACCGTCGGAGAAGCGTCCCCAGCCGACGCCGCCGGTTACGCGGAACGCGCCAAGCTCGTCGACCTCGAAGCCTTTCGTCGCAACGATGTACTCGCCCGAGTAGACGCCTGTGCCCAGAAAGTCCTGCAGACCCAGCGCGATAGCGGGCCAGGATTGGCCTTCCTCGAGCACCCTGATCTTCACATCAAAGCTTCTGTCGAACAGCGTCGTGCCGTTCCCAGGTGGGCCAAGCTCATTCAGGACCGAATAGCGGAACGAGGCCTCGATGCCCGGAAGGAACTGCGCCGAGATCGTGTTCCGCAGATATCCGCCGAAATAGCCCGCAGTCGCGGTGAGGTTCGCATCCGGCTGCATGTCGGCCGTGGGCGTGTCGATCAGGCCGGTCACACCGAACAGGTTCAGGGTCGGGCGTTCCGGTTCCCGAGGTTCTTCAGCCGTTGCGGGTATAAGAGACAGCCCCAGCGCCGCCAGAGCGGTGCCGAACAGCCCTTTCCCCCAATTCACGACTGGTGTTGCCACCATGCCCTCCTGCCTCGCCGACATGATTACGGTTAATTTCAAAATTGCTCAAGGTTTTGTGTTTCTTGCGGCCCTTTCTTCGCGTGACATGACAGAAAGATAACACCCGCATGGGCGTCCGCGCGATTTGACCATCCATACCCAGTGTGATATCTGACTCTATCCCCAACATGTTGTAATAATGGGTCGGATCATGACGGCTTTCGCGGCAGAGATCTCGCGGCAGATCTGGGACATGAAGTATCGTCTGAAGGACGCCGACGGCGCGCCTGTCGATGCGGCCGTCGAAGATACCTGGCGGCGCATTGCCCATGCGTTGGCTCAGGTCGAAGCAGACCCCGAACTGTGGGAGGCTCGCTTCTACGACGCGCTGGCCGGGTTCCGGTACCTGCCGGCAGGCCGGATCATCGCCGGTGCGGGCACCGGGCGCTCGGTCACGTTGTTCAATTGCTTCGTGATGGGGACCATCCCGGACAGCATGGGCGGCATCTTTGAGATGTTGAAAGAGGCGGCCCTGACCATGCAGCAGGGTGGCGGCATCGGGTACGACTTCTCGACCATTCGGCCCCAGGGCGCCGCCGTTTCAGGCGTTGCTGCCGATGCCTCCGGCCCACTCAGCTTCATGGATGTTTGGGACGGGATGTGCCGGACCATCATGTCCGCCGGATCACGGCGCGGCGCCATGATGGCGACAATGCGCTGCGACCATCCCGATATCGAGGACTTCATCTCGGCCAAGCAGGACAGCGCACGGTTGCGGATGTTCAATTTATCGGTGCTTGCGACCGATGACTTCATGGCGGCAGTCGAGGCCGACGCGGACTGGCACTTGGTGTTTGAGGGGCGAACATATCGTACCGTCCGGGCACGCGAGCTGTGGAACCGCATCATGCGCGCGACCTATGAGTACGCCGAGCCCGGCGTGATCTTCATCGACCGCATCAATTCGCAGAACAATCTGCATTATGCCGAGACGATCAGCGCGACCAATCCGTGCGGTGAGCAACCGTTGCCGCCGTATGGGGCATGTCTGCTCGGTTCGATCAACCTAGCGTCCCTGGTCCGCGACCCGTTCCAGGGCGGTTCGATCGACGACGGGGAACTCGCCGAACTGGTCGGGACCGCCGTTCGGATGATGGACAACGTCGTCGACGCGTCGCGCTTCCCGCTGGACGCGCAGGCTGCCGAAGCGCAAGCCAAGCGCCGGATCGGGCTGGGAGTGACCGGCCTCGCCGATGCGTTGCTGATGGCCGGTCTGCGGTATGGGTCCGACGAAGCAGTCGCTATGACCGGGCGCTGGATGGAGGTTATCCGCGATGCGGCGTACCGGATGTCGGTCGATCTGGCGCGTGAGAAGGGTGCTTTCCCGCTGTTCGTTCGGGATGGGTACCTTGATGGTGCGTTCATCCAGACGCTGCCTCAGGACATACGCGACGGCATTGCCGAGCATGGGATCCGCAACGCACTGCTAACCTCGATTGCGCCGACGGGGACCATCAGCCTTTATGCCGGGAACGTCTCGTCGGGGATCGAGCCGGTCTTTGCCTTCTCCTATACCCGCAAGGTGCTCCAGAAGGATGGCACGAAGACCGAAGAGGAGGTCGTCGACTACGCCGTCGCCAAATGGCGCGAGCTCATGGGCGATGCCGATCTGCCGGACTACTTCGTGTCTGCCCAGACACTCAGCCCCTTAGACCATGTGCGAATGCAGGCGGTTGCCCAGAAGTACGTCGATTCAAGCATCTCCAAGACGATCAACGTGCCCGAGGACATCAGCTTCGATGATTTCCAGGACGTCTATGCGCAAGCCTACGCCCAGGGCTGCAAGGGTTGCACGACCTATCGGCCAAACGCCGTAACCGGCAGCGTACTCGAAGTGTCCGAGCCTGAGCAGGCGGTCCCGGGTCAAGCCCGGGGCGCATCGGGATCGGACGGCGAAGTCGTACAGATGTTTGAACCTTTGGAGCGGCCCGAAACACTCGATGGCGTCACCTACAAACTGAAGTGGCCGGAAAGCGCCCACGCGAGCTTCATAACCATGAATGACCTCATGGACGGCGATCGGCGGCGCCCGTTCGAGATCTTCATCAACTCCAAGAACATGGAGCACTACGCCTGGACGGTGGCGCTGACCCGAATGATCTCGGCGGTGTTTCGGCGCGGAGGGGACGTTTCCTTCGTGGTCGAGGAGTTGAAGGCTGTGTTCGACCCGCGCGGTGGCGCATGGATGAAGGGGCGCTACGTGCCCTCGATCCTGGCGGCCATCGGCGGCGTTATCGAACGCCACCTGATTGAAATCGGCTTCATCGCTGGCGAAGGCATGGGATTGTCCGAGGACCCGGTCGCCGAGGCCAAGGTCGTCGGTGGCGTCGCCCCGGCCACTTGCCCTAATTGCGGCAGCTTCAACTTGCAGATGCGTGATGGCTGCGAGACCTGCATGGATTGCGGTCACTCGAAGTGTGGGTGATTGGAACGCTCGAACTTCGAGCCTTCGCTGCTGGTTTGGTACTACTCGGATCGTCGGGGAATGCTATGGCGCAAAACTTAAACCGAATTGAACGAGAAACACTGCAAGAGATGTTCGATCGTTCACTAAGTCGAGGGGATTGGCGGATCGACCATACCTGTCTTTGGGGATACTTTTTTGCGGACACTGACATAGCTAAACTTGAAGCGGCGGCGACAGAATTGATGGCGACCGGGTATAATTACGTAAGCATTTTTGATGTCGAGCCGGAGGGTGGTGAAGAACGTTCCTATTTTCTGCATGTTGAGCGAGTCGAGCGACACTCGGTTGACAGTCTTCATCAAAGAAACGCCGTTCTCTACGATTTAGCAGATCGCTACAATTTGGATAGTTACGATGGCATGGATGTCGGACCCTCGAGCGGTGGTGAGTGTGCAAACTAGATCAACGTGAATTAAAAAATCTGTAGGAACAAAATGATCCCTCGCCGCTATGAACATATTCTGTTCGGCCTGATCCTCTCGGGGCTCATGTCCTGGATCGTATCGGGCATCGCGACGGTGCGTGCTGCAGGGTTGATCGACGGCTTGTTTTTACTTTGGATGCAGGCGTGGCTGACCGCATGGGCCGTCGCCTTCCCGGTCGTGCTGTTCATTGCCCCGATCACCCGCCGCATCGTACAGCGCCTGGTCCGGGACTGACGCGATCAGATCCCTGCGGCTTCGGCTTCTTCGGCAGTAAAGTCGATGTGGATGTGGTTGCCGTCCGGGTCCCACAGGTTGACCTGTGCGATTGGAAAATCCGGGACCTTGCGAACATCGAACCGTTCGCCCGCGGATTTTGCCCGCTCGACCAACGCCGCCATCCCGGTCGCCGAAAGGGCGAAGTGCTCCAGCTTCAAATCGTTCGGATCCGATCCCGGTTCGACATCGACGCCGATCAGATGGATCGCCGCATCCTCTCCGCAATAGAGCCAAGCCCCCGGAAACGGGAAATCCGGGCGCGGGCCCGGGTGCATATCCAGGATCTCGCCGTACCAAGCAACCATCTCATCCAGGCGGGACGTTCGCACGTTAACGTGGTCGAGTTTGCGTATGTTCAGCTTCATTTGGGTCTCCGGTCTGCCGTTCAGACTGTGAACGATCCTGCGGACCTCGCGCAAGGCCCTCCCCTGTCGAGCAGGAGAGGCCACCGTCAAAGGTATTTGCGCTTGCGATGCAGGCCCGACTAATTCGTACTCTTGCTGCGGTTATAGCCTGCAGAGACGAGTTGCGCGTTCGAAAACGCATTCGCACCGACCGGAACCCGCGAGCAGACATGATCGACTTCGATGCCTGTGTCGGTGCCCAACTGGATCAGTGCCGTTTGGTTGGGATCGTCCGCCCGGTCGGAGTAACACTCACCGCGCTTGGTATCGTCGGCTTGCATGTAGCGGTTCACCTCTTGGATGTAGGCCCGCTGCTTGTCAGTGAAGTACCCGCCCTTGGTGAATGCTGACGGCATGCCGCTGCCGGACCCCATTGGGAAAAACTTGTTCTTCGGTTCCAGGACATAGATCGCATCCAACAGCGCATAGGGGCGGTTCTTGAGCGGTGGCAGGACACCATCCGAGACACTCGACGCCGCAAAGCCGTTCTTCTCGAGCGTGAAGCCTTCGTTCTCGACTGTGTATTGCGCCTTTAGCAGATAGGCGCGTTTGTGGGGATCGATTGCGATCTTTGTCGCGGGTTGTGGCGCGTTGTCGGTGGTCCAGGTTTTGACGACCGTTCCGGTGGGAAGCTTGCTCCAGTTGTCGAGCGTGATTGTCGGAATGCCGCTGAGCAGGGTTGTCGTGATCTTTGACGGAATGCGCGGATCCGTTGAGTTGTATTCCAGTTCGACCTTCAAGGCCATTCCCTGGCCGGTTGCGTACGAAAACAGAGCCGCGCTTTCGACGCCCGAGAACGTCCCCCGGTTCACGTGACTGTACATCGGCACAATGTTCAGCGGAATGTCGGCGCCGCCCAGTTTCAGGCCCATCAGGTGACCACCCTCGATATTGACCGGGCGGGGATCGATCGAACCTGATTTGAACCCGTTGATCAGTGCAAGCGGTGTATTCTTGGAGTTTTCGCGCTGTTTGGTAGTAACGCTGATGTTGCCTATGGCGCCCGTTGTGCGCAGGCGTCGGCTGGCGCCATAATCTACGCTTCCAGTTTGGAAGACCATTCCGCCTTCGAATTCCAACATCGCTTCATCCCTAAAATGCTAAATCAAGATGAAGGAATGGTACGCGCGTCGCCGGTTAATTTCTACCGTCGAAACGTCTGCTCGATGCTGCTGATCGGGTGCTTTAAGGCTAGGCAACCCGGCGCGAGGGACTTTCCAACATGCTGTAACCGTCACGGGTCTGAGGCAGCTTCTGGCCCAGAATGTCGCTGGCAACCTGCGTGCGCAGAACCTGTGCCGTGCCGCCGCCGATCGTGAACATACGTGCGTCGCGCACCATCCGCTCGACCGCCCGCGCGCGCGAATAGCCCGCAGCACCGTGTAGTTGCAAAGCGTCGTTGGTGACTTTCACGGCGGTCTCGGCAGCCAGCACTTTGGCCCGCGCCGCGAGCCCCATGTCCGGGAAGCCATCGACCTCGCTGCACGCTGCCTTCCAGATCAGCGCCTGTGCCGCATCCAGACCGATGCACATATCCGCCAGCATCCATTGCAGGCCCTGGAACTCTGCGATCGGACGTCCGAACTGTTCACGCTCCTGCACGAAATCGACTGCCAACTCGTAAGCACCGCGCGCAACCCCGATGGCTACCGTGGCCGCGCCGACACGCTGCGAATTGTACGCCGTCATCAGCTTGGCAAATCCCCGGCGTGGATCGCCTTCGGGGATCAGGACCATGTTGTCCGCTACGAACATATCCTCGAAGTAAACGTTCGCCTCGGGGATGCCGCGCAGACCCATGGTCGGCTCCCGTTCGCCGATGCGCAGGCCCTCGGTCTGATCCCGGATCGCGAGGAACCCGCCGATGCCCAGGTCGTTCCCGCCATCGATCATCCGCGCAAAAATCAGATGCAGGCGCGAGACACCGCCGCCCGTGATCCAATGCTTGTGGCCGTTCAGCACCCAGCCACCCGGCACGCGTTTGGCCGTCGTCGTCATCTCGGTCGCCGCGGAACCGGCGTCGGGCTCTGTGATACAGATCGCGGGCTTGTCGCCGTCCAGCACCATGCCGGCCGCCATCGTCTTCTGTGCATCCGACCCGTAAGCCATTACCGCGGACACGCCGCCCATGTTGGTCTCGACCACGATCCGGGCCGACACAGCACAGGTGCGCGCGATCTGCTCGACCACCAAAGATGTCTCGAGCCACCCAAGCCCCTGACCGCCATGCGCCTGCGGAACTGTCATGCCAAGAAACCCGGCATCCTTCATCGCCGCGACATTGTCCCATGGGTACTGCTCGGTCCGGTCGACTTCGGCAGCGCGCGGTGCAAGCACCTCGTCGGCGAAGGTACGGGCACGGGCCTGCAAATCTGTTTGATCGGACGTCAGGGAAAACATACGCGTTCCTCCATTGGCACTTGGCCATATCACGGTTTCGTGAAGAGGATATGCGTTTGAGATTCGAAAGAGAAACGAGTAATTCTGGCGCCATGTGTGAGGAAATTTAACATAGTGGACATCAATCCGCGCCATCTCGCCTCGCTCGAGGCGATTGCAGAGCTTGGAACGTTCTCAGCCGCCGGGGAGGCGACCGGGCGTAGCCACTCCGCGATTTCGCTTCACATCAAGGCGCTGGAAGACGCGCTGGGGACAATCCTGATCGACCGTGGTGCGCGGCCGCTGTCCTTGACCGGTGATGGCATTGCGTTGCTCGAGCAGGCGCAGAGATATCGCCGCGTCATGGACGACATCCGCGCCATCAGCAGCAACCGGGACCTGGCGGGAACACTGTCGGTCGGAGTCGTGCCGACAGTCATGAGCCGACTTGCACCACCTGCCCTGGCGAGCATGCGATCCAGCCATCCCGCCGTTCAGTTCGAGATCCGCACCGGCCTGTCGGGCGAGCTTGCACGCGCTGTCGAATTGGGCGAACTGGACGCCGCCGTGATCACCGCACCAGATCTGCCGCGCGATGGATTGTCTTTGCATCCCGTGGCCGAGGAACGGTTGGTCGTGATTGCCCCGGACGGGACATCGGGCCTTGATGACAAGGCCGTGCTGGCCTCGGCGCCGTTCATCTGGTTCAGCCGAAAAACCTGGGCGGGCCAGCAGATCGAACGCCGCCTGCTCGATCGCGGCATTCGGGTGAAAGCCGCGATGGAGGTGGACTCGCTGGAAGCAATCGCTGCACTGGTCGCCCATGGGCTCGGGGTCTCGATTGTCCCGGAAGGCAATCTGCCCGACATGCGCTTGGCGCGCCTGCCTTTTGGAGATCCGCAAGCAAGCCGCGGGATCGTTCTGGCCACACGTCCACGATCGCCAAAGGGCCGGTTGACCGATGCCTTCCTGTCCGGGTTGCGCGCAGCGGCCGGAACAGCGGCGGGGTCGAGCGCACCCGCATTGTGATTCAGGAAAAATTTACCTTGTCGAAGCATGGTCCTTTCTTGGTCTGGCGGGAGAACCCGTATGCGTATCTTTCTGATCGTCTGTCTGCTCGTTGCTACCGCCTGCCGGCCGATCTACACTCGTGACGTCGCGAATTTCGGAGCATTCCCCGAACCTGTTCCGCCCGTCGGGACGGCCATCGCTGAACTCGATGTCTGGTTCGACAAGCGCGGATATGCCCCGGGTCCCAGCGTGTGGATGGCCGAGAGCGAACTTCGACGGGTCCAAGGTGGCGCGCTTGTCTACGCATTGGAAGAAGACAAACTGTGGTGGCAGACCCGAGTGCGTGGCGTCCAGGACTTCTGCGTGACCCAAAAGTTCGTGTACTTCCGGCTTGACGCCGAACAACGCCTCACACGCGCGATCCAGAACAGTCACTCCGAATGCTGAGCAAGGGCGAACACTGCGGCTGGACTGCACGGCCCAGACTTGCAAGAGGCGCTGCTCATATGAAACACCGTTGCGGACAACCGCGACGGTGCGATCCGGGACATGCGATGCGGCGGATCGGGCCTTTGGCCCAAAAATCGTTGCGAGCAAACGGATGGTTCCAATGCGCGGAGCGCAAAGGGAGCTCAGCGAACATGACCCAGCAAGCCGTTCCGACCGTTCAGGTCGACAATGACCGAACGCGTGTGACCGAATGGCGCTTTGCGCCCGGGGCAGCAACCGGATGGCACCGGCACGAATACGATTACGTCGTGGTGCCTGGCACTACAGGGCAGCTCAAAATCGCCGACGCGTCCGGCAACGAAACGCTTTCTGACCTCGAAGCCGGGGTATCCTATTTCCGAAAGGCCGGGGTCGAGCACGACGTGATCAATGCATCACCGCACGAGTTTGTCTTTGTCGAAATCGAGTTCAAGTAGCGCGCCCTTCGGTCTGGCCTGGGGCGCCAGGCGCTCCGACGTTCGGGGTCGGTTTCCGGGTCTGCGGACGGCAGCCGAAGCCGAGCATGCCCTGGTTTATCCGCTGGCTTCGGTCGCCGAACTGATCTGGGCGCAAGGCGGATTTTGTCCGGCGGCCTTCCTGTCTGCTCCCGAAAGACTCGGTGACGAGATTGTCCTGAATTTTGCGAACGAAGGCCTCCAGTCTGTGTTTCTACGGTTTGGATACTCCTTCGAGTCGATAGGACAGGACACCGACACTCTGAGCGATCAGGCTATGTCGGCGCATGCAAAGTCAGAGTTGCAGCAGATGATCCTGGAACTGGCCGTGCGATACGGGGCGCCGTCGCTCTTCACCGACACGCCGATGCGCGACGGCACGCTCCACGTTCACGGATGTGCATTATTCGCGCTCGACGATGGTGGTGCCATCCAGATCAAGTTTGGCCATGATGGCGCGGCGTTGGCCGGTACGGTCCGATACCAGGCCCCTGCGGTCGCGAAGGCCGGCTTTTGATCAGATCGTTGACTCCCGGAGCGCGCCGGGTATAAGCGCGCGTTCCGCTCGTTAGGGTGGATGACCTGGCGGTTGTGGCCTGCGAAAGCAGGGACCTGTCGCTCCCAGATCGGGAGAGAGGAGATCGCCTCAAACTTTGATGAAGGAGACGGGTTGTGACCAAACGCACATCCGCGAAATACAAGCTTGACCGCCGCATGGGCGAAAACATCTGGGGTCGTCCGAAGAGCCCGGTGAATCGGCGGGAGTACGGCCCAGGCCAGCACGGACAACGCCGCAAGAGCAAGATGTCCGACTTCGGTCTGCAACTGCGCGCGAAGCAGAAACTCAAAGGCTACTACGGCGATCTGACTGAAAAACAGTTCCGCCGGATCTACTCGGAAGCTGAACGTCTGCGCGGTGATACGGGCGAGATGCTGATTGGTCTGCTCGAGCGGCGTCTCGATGCCATCGTCTACCGCTCGAAGTTTGTGCCGACGGTGTTCGCGGCACGCCAGTTCGTGAACCACGGCCATGTCGAGGTCAACGGCAAGCGCGTGAACATCCCGTCCTATAGGGTGCGCGAGGGCGACGTCATCTCGCTGAGGTCCAAGGCGAAGGACATGGCTCTGGTTCTCGAAGCCGTTCAATCGGCCGAGCGCGACGTGCCTGACTACATCGAGGCGGACCATTCGAAAATGACCGCGAGTTTCGTGCGAACACCGTCACTCGGCGATGTTCCGTACCCGGTGATGATGGAACCGAACCTGGTCGTCGAATACTACGCAAAGAACTAAGCTGATTGGTTGGCGCGGTTCAGCCGCGCCGACCTTACAGACCGCCGGATAGAGCGTGCAGATCCGGGCCGCTCGAAGATCACGATCAATCGACCGCCCCACGCCAGCGACACCGTCCGCCTCGGATCGGCAAGTCACCAGTTTCATTGTAGGACCGGAGCCCGCCGCTGCCCGGGCCCGGACCGTGCTATCTCAGCGAATGCACCGTTGCGATATGAATGTCACGCTCTGCTTCCATGGTGTAAAGCTCTGACAGAGCCTGCAGTGAAGTGGCGTCCTCATCGGTCTTCACGATTGCGCCTTGATGCTCTTTTGCAATGTCTGACGCATATGCCGAGAGGTTTGTAGCGACTTTCGACAGGAGCGCATGCGCCGTCCGAAAATCCTGAAGTGGCTCCGTCAGAACCGAGACAGTCTTTTCAGCCATGTCGGAATCGAAGCGTCGAAGCATGACGCAATGTTCCTGTAACGCCTCCGCCAGCATGAACAGACTCTCCCGCAATGGCGGTAAACGCTCAATCGACGCATCAGGCTGATCCTGATGGGTCTCCGATGTGATCGGTAGCGAATCAATCTCAAGGATCTGCGCGCGCGCGACCGCGATCGTTCCATGAACTGCGTCAACGAGTTTCGGGAGCAGTTCCTTCGATTCGTCGCACTGGTTCGACCCTGAAGCCATATCGTCTGAAACGAGCTTGTCGAGTGCTGCGCATGCAGGCTCCGAGGCGGATACATAGTCGGCGGTCATAGTGGCAATACCAGCCGCCTGAGCATTGATCACAGCCAACAGCGGCGACCACTCTTCTGACTTCGAAACCAACGGCGTGCCGCGCGTGATGTGGTCAATACGTTGCTCGAAGTTGTCACGAAGCTGAAGAACTTCGGACAGCGTGGCGATGTACTTCGACGACCGTTGTGCAAGTGGGATGAGCTTCTTTGCCGAAGACGCCTGCTGTGCCGTGTCTGCACCGGTTTGCGAGAGCGCCTTCCAGCGCGCAGCCAATTCAACAGTCTGTTTGGCCCGCTGCGAAAGCGCATCCGATGCACCGGTCGATGTCCACTCGGCGCAGATTCGCGCAACCTCGTCGACGGTCTCGGGCAGGCTTGCTCCGTCCATTCCCGCACCTTGGCGATCCGGCGCAGTTCCCGCGCGCATCAGAATCGTGCGAACACTGCGAACAGCAGCACAAGTCTTCTCGATTGCAGCCTCCGTGGCCTGCGCGTGCAATGCAAACGCTGCCGCCCAGTCGTGCGCGCGTGAGTTCATGATAGAAACCGCCCATCTATTTCGCTCGATTTCGGACAGGTAAGAAAGATTCGTTGCGAAACAGTGAGCGTCGGCCGAGGCGTCAAATTCGCATCCGTCGTTAAGCCACCTTTCACCTCCTGCGGGTACCACCTGCCGAACGGGAGATCATGCGAGTGATGGTGCAAACCGATGAGCGATAACGACGTCATTTCAGTCACGGTGCCGGCGGCTCTTTCTCCAGCAGATGCTTCCGGCATGCGTGACGAGGTGGTTGAGAAGCTGTCAGCTGCGTTGGCTTCCGGCGGCAACCTCACGATAGAGATTGATGGCGAACAGCCGAACCCTTGTTCCTTACAAGTATTAGTTGGGGCAAGGCGGAGCGCGGATCAGAAAGACGCAAATATCACCTATACGGGAACCGGTTCTGAAGCGTTCTCGTCTATCGAGATCAACTAAATCAGGGGCGTAGAGTGAGCAAGACCATCCTGACGGTGGACGATTCCAGAAGTATCCGCGAGGCGGTACGCTTCTCGTTGGAGCCGCTTGGTTACGACATCATCGAGGCTGAAGATGGCCTTGACGGTATTTCACAACTCGAAAAGAACAAAGTCGATCTTGTGATCACCGATTTGAACATGCCGAACCTTGACGGTTTGGAGTTCATTGAACAGGTCCGCCAACGCGGTGAATTCACCGGCTTGCCGCTGGTCATGCTGACGACGGAAGGTCAGGCGGACAAGATGCGTCGCGGAAAGAAAGCGGGCGCTTCGGGATGGATCGTAAAGCCCTTCAACGATCTCCAGCTCGAGCTCACTGTGAAAAAGTTTATCGGCTAAATCGGGAAAAGACTGAGGTCAGGATCATGCAGGACAAGCAATTCACCGATGAAGAACTCCTCGAACTGCTCAAAACAGGGATCGAGAAGGATTACATAGCGCCTTGGTTTCAGCCGGTCATGGATCCCTCTGGGACGATCATGCACTCGGCAGAGGCGCTCCCACGCTTCATCGATCCCGAGTTCGGCGTGATCTCTCCGATGACCTTCCTTGATGTTGCGTTCAAGCATCGACTTCTTGGGCCGATCGGAGAGGTTCTGTTGCTCAAGACCTGCGAAGCGCACGCAATCTGGCAGGAACGTGAAATCGCGCCGGGCCTTGTGACGATCAATCTCTCCAGTCTTGAACTGCAAACGGACGGAATTGTTGATCGTATCCGATTGGCGTTGGACAAAGCCGGCATCGAAGGAAAGAACCTTGGTGTCGAGGTCGTTGAAGCCACGGCATACGAAGACGGGTGCGAGAAGTCCTTGAAAGCGATCGATGACTTTGTGGCCTTTGGCGTGAAAATCATCGTCGACGATGTCGGAAGCGGCGAGACACAGATCGAAAACTTGCAGCGGCTTCATGCATCTGCAGCGAAGATCGACCGTATGACGGTCAGCGTACTTGGCGAAGACGATGCGGCGTTGGTTCGGGTCAAGACGCTCGCCGAGGCTTGCAAGAAAGCGGAAATTCCGTTGATTGCGAAGGGGGTCGAGACCCGTCTTCAGATCAACACGCTTGTCGAGGTCGGATGCGAAGGACAACAGGGATTTGCCATCGCGCGTCCGATGCCGCTCGATAGCTTTACCGAGTGGCTTGATCTCAACACGGGCTGGGACACGTCGGACGCAGCATAACTGCGCTATCCATCCATCAAGAACTTTCGCCTCTGCCGGTTGGTTTCAGTTCGGCAGAGGTCAGGTCACGCTCAAGTGGCTCTGCTTGCAATCTCCCACTTGCCACTGAGTTGCATCCCAATGGTCGCCAGTGAAAAGACCGACGCGCTACGCGGCTTGCCTGCGACGCTCGCTTCTTCGCACAATCTCAAGAGCGCATTGAACAAAGCTTTCGCGTTGTACTGGATCGCCAAACGTCTGGAGCGCGTGATCGGCAACATCCTCAGGAATGTGAGATGAACGCCTGAAACGGACGAGTACTTCGCCAAGACTGGCACTGAACTCCGGGTGAGCCTGCACCGAGATCGCGTATGGACATTCAAGTTCTCCATACGCAACCAGCGCGTGCTTGCAGAACGCACTGGATGCGAGCGTCACAGCATCTTCCGGTAATCTCGTTACTTGATCTTGATGCATTGCATGCATCGAAAAAGAAGTTGCTTGGTCAGTTATCCAAGACGGCTTCGCTACCCAGTCATATGTGTGTACACCGCACCCCCAACCCTTCTCGGACTTTTCGGCACGGCCACCGAACGCTTCCGCCATGATCTGGTGACCAAAGCAGATCCCGATAATCGGGATTGTGCTGTCGCGCACGTCGCGCAGAAATCCTTTCAATGGTTCAATCCACGGCTCGTCATCGTAGACGCCGTAGCGAGAACCGGTGATGAGCCATGCATCGCAGACATCCGGCCGCTCGGGAAGCTCACCGTACACAACCTCCCAAAACGGCATCTCGATGGTCTGCTCGACACTCTGAAACAACGATCTGAACAAGTACGGGTACTGCCCGTGCGCGTCTGCAAGATGATCGGCCATCTTACCGGTTTCCAAAATTCCAATGATCATCGCGTGCTCCTTACGGATGGCCAGTTACCGCCGAACTCCCAACACAGCAAGTGCGCTCAGGAATTCGCAAGGGTCAGACTGACTTTCAGTCCCCGATGATCCGAACCCGGAATCGCAATCGTCTCAGCGGTTGCCACGCCGACTTCTGCCGAAACCAGGGCATGATCTATTTGCAGCCCCAAGGGTGAAGGAATGTCTCCAATGACTGTCGGATAAGCGCCTTGCCAGGTAACCCGGAAACCACCGATCCGCCGGGTCGACGTCAACGTCTCCACCCGCCTGAGTGCAAAGGACCATGCGGTCGCGTTGAAATCGCCCAGGATGACCCGTGGCATCGGCAATCGTTCAATGATCCTGTCCAACGCCTCGATCTGCTCCCTCTGATTCCCGAAAAGATTATGCGCCATGTGGACAGCGAGCAGGGAGAACTCGACGCCTGGCGCCACCTCGACAATCGCATGGGCACCAGTGGGACCGGCGCGATCCTCCAGCAACAAGCGCCCGTCCCGCATGGGAAACTTTGACCAGATCACAGTCCGGAGTGTTTGCCCGCTGGTATTGAGCGAGAGCCGAAACGGGTAAAGCAACGCGAGAGACCGCTCCCCCGCGAGAACCGACTTCGTCGTCTCGGACGTGACAAGCACATCGGCGTCCGCATCGTAAAGCACACGCCGCATTTCTTCGGTTTCGGGATTGTCATGATACAGGTTGGCCGCGAGGAGCGTGATCTGCACATCGCCGGAACCACGTTCCGGGCTTTCCCAAAGCGCGCCGAGACCGGCCAGTGCCAGAATGGCCACCACACACACACGCCAAACGATCTGCCATGCGCCAAGTATGAACGACAGCATGGCGATTGGCAGGCACAACAACAGAAAGTGCAGGCGAAAGTGAGCGAGCATGTCCAAGGAGAACACCACGCCTCCAAGATAGCCCAAAAGAACGGCGACAAGGGTCATCGCCGAGAGCGCCGATAAAATCGCACGCAAGAGACGTTTCATTCTGCCCGATCCGCTTTTCGGCCACTCTAGCGTGGGATTGCCGCGAAAGGAATCCGCTAAGTCCTAGAGGTCAACGATCTCCATATCGGCGCTGAACTTTTCGGTATGCGAAATCTCCTCGCGCATCCAGTCGAGCAAGACACTGACGCGGCCCGAAAGTTCGCTGCCCTTGGGGCACACAAAGAAGAACTGTGCCCTGGGTCGCATTGCTAGTTTGAACGGCGCGATGAGGCGTTCGTTCGCAAGATAACGTTCAACGAGAACGATACGTCCGAGCACTATTCCCGCACCTTCCAAAGCACCGTCGATCGCATGATCTGCGTTGGAAAACCGCGGCCCGTGCGTCCAGTCGCCCTCCATGCCCGAGACCCGCGCCCAAGCGGGCCAGTCCGGCGCCGGCGTAAAAGACTGGATGCTCTCATCGTGCAACAGGGTCTCGCCCGACAGATCGTTCGTCCCGGCAATCCGCGCTGCGACTTCCTTTGTGCACACCGGGGTGATCCATTCCTCGGCCAGTACTTCGGAATAGACGGTGTCTTCGACGTTCTCGGCGAAGCGGATCGCCGCGTCGACGCCATCGCGCAAGAAATCCATGATCCTGAGCGTCGCAACGAAGCGCAGTTCGATCTCGGGATGACATTCGTGGAACCGGTAAAAGCGCGGCGCCAGCCACTTCGCTGTGAAGGCTGGTCCGGCTGTGATCGTCAGCGGTTCATCGGCCTGCAGCTTGGCCACGGCGCGCGTCGCCTGACGCAAACTGTCGAACGCCATCGAGACACCGGGGTTCAGGGCCAGCCCCGCCTCGGTCAGTTCCACCGCTCGATTCAGCCGCCGGAAGACCGGGACGCCGAGAAATTCCTCCAACTGTTTGATCTGGTAGCTTAGTGCTGCGGGCGTGACGAACAGCTCCTCCGCGGCCTTTGCGAAGCTCATGTGGCGTGCAGCGGCCTCGAAGGCGCGCAGGGCGGTCAGGGGTGGGAGGCGATCAGGCATTTCAGTTAAGCCAGTTTGATCTGATGTGCAGAAAGACTCGTTTGAAAGTCCTACTCTGCAATGACATATAGCATTGCACAAGGGCAATAGAGCCGCGTACGGTTAAAAGGAGCCTAACAATGTTTAACACTTCGCTGACACCGCCGACTGTCGACCAGAAGACGATCGACCACTACGTCGCCAAGGGGAGCCGCCTGCGCTCGAACGCTTGGGCCGAGTTTTTCCAGGCCGTGTTCACGTCGACGAAGACGGTTCCGGTCCAGATCGCTCCGAAAGGACGCGCCACAGTCTGAGCCAGCCATTGCTGGCATGAAATCGGCCGGAGCTTGCGGGCTCCGGCCGTTTCTTTTGTCCGCCACCGCGCGGCAGATTAGCTGAAGTACTGACCGCCGTTCGCGGAGATTGTCGAACCCGTGATGAAGCCGGCATCGTCGGACGACAGGAACACACAGCACCGCGCAATTTCCTCGGGCGTGCCCAAACGGCCGACGGGGATTTGGGCGATGATCGCTTCGCGAACCTTCTCGGGCACGGCCATGACCATGTCGGTCCCGATGTATCCGGGGCAGATCGCGTTCACGGTGATCCCTTTGAAGGCGCCTTCCTGTGCCAGGGCACGGGTGAAGCCAATATCGCCAGCTTTCGCGGCGGAGTAGTTCGCCTGGCCCATCTGGCCCTTCTGACCGTTGATCGACGATATGTTGACGATCCGCCCGAACCCGCGCTCGCGCATGCCCGGCCAGACCGGATGGGTCATGTTGAAGATGCCGGACAGATTGGTGTCGATCACCTCTTTCCATTGCTCCGGCGTCATCTTGTGGAACATGCCGTCGCGCGTGATCCCGGCATTGTTGATCAGGACATCAACCGGTCCCAGATCGGCCTCGACCTTCCCGATGCCGTCGGCGCAGGCATCGTATTCGGCGACCGACCATTTATAGACCGGAATGTCGGTCTCGGCCTTGAACGCCGCGGCAGCTTCGTCATTGCCAGCATAGTTCGCCGCGACCGTGTAACCTGCCTCTTTCAAGGCTTTCGAAATCGCGGCACCAATTCCACGCGATCCGCCAGTAACCAGAGCAACCCGTGCCATGTCCGTCTCCTCGTCCGTTATTTGTCGTTGGATGTGGTTTTTCAGGCGGCCATGAGGTCCGCCTTGATCTGAGTCATCCTGTGGGACGGACGCGACGCCCGCCCCACGAATGAATTACGGGCGTTCGACGCACATGGCGACGCCCATGCCGCCGCCGATGCACAGCGTGGCCAGACCCTTCTTGGCATCGCGACGCTTCATTTCGAACAGCAGCGTGTTCAGGATGCGTGTGCCCGATGCGCCGACCGGGTGGCCAATCGCAATCGCGCCGCCGTTCACGTTCACGATGTCTGGATTCCAGCCCATGTCCTTGTTGACCGACAGGGCTTGAGCGGCAAACGCCTCGTTGGCTTCCACCAGATCCAGATCTTCGACCTTCCAGCCCGCGCGCTCCAACGCCTTGCGGCTCGCGGGGATCGGTCCGGTGCCCATGATCGACGGGTCGACACCAGCCGTGGCATAGGAAACGATACGCGCCATTGGCTCGATGCCACGCTTTTCAGCTTCGTCGGCAGTCATGAGAACCGTTGCGCCTGCGCCGTCATTGATGCCTGACGCGTTTGCTGCCGTAACGCTGCCTTCCTTGTCGAAGGCGGGACGCAGTTTCTGCATGCCTTCGATGGTGGCGCCGTGACGGATGTATTCGTCCTTGTCGACAATGATGTCACCTTTGCGGTTCTTGACGGTGTAGGCGACGATCTCGTCGTCGAAGCGACCAGCTTTCTGTGCCGCTTCCGCCTTGTTCTGGCTGCTGAGCGCGAACTGATCCTGTTCGTCCCGGCCGATCTGCCACTGCTTGGCGACATTCTCGGCGGTATTGCCCATATGATAGCCGTAGAACGCGTCGGTCAGGCCATCCTTGATCATCGAGTCGATGAACTTGACATCGCCCATCTTGGCACCTGGACGAAGATGCGCGACGTGCGGTGCGACGGACATGCTCTCCTGTCCACCGGCGACGACGATGCCCGCATCGCCAAGCTGTACGTGCTGTGCACCGATCATGACCGAACGCAAGCCGGAACCGCAGAGTTGGTTGATGCCCCAGGCGGCACTTTCGACCGGAATACCCGCATTGACCGAGGCCTGACGCGCTGGGTTTTGACCCTGACCGGCCGTCAGAATCTGGCCCATGATCACTTCGTCGATGTCAGTGGCCTGCAGTCCGGCACGTTCAAGTGCACCCTTGATGGCGGTGGTGCCAAGATCATGCGCAGGCACGTTCGCGAACGATCCGTTGAAGCTGCCCACAGCCGTACGGGCTGCCGATGCAATGACGACATTGGTCATGGGGGGTCTCCTTTTTCCCTAGCGGCACGACCGTTTCGGTCGCATTTTGTATTCTGGCGGTACTGGTGCCACAGGCATGACCTTGCGGCAATGCGACATTGATGCTGCACTGCACAATAAGCATGCGTTGGCGCGCAAAGCGGCTTTCGCATTTGCACAACCCTGTTGCACCTGCGCTGTTGCGGTGCAACTATCTCGAAAATCTTGGGGAGGCACCGGCATGGCGGGCGAGAAAGACAACGCAAAGATCGTCATCAAGAAATATGCGAATCGCAGGCTCTACAACACGGCCAAAAGCAGCTACGTGACGTTGGATGATCTCTCGCAGATGGTGCGGCACGGCGAAGACTTCGCGGTTTTTGACGCCAAGAGTGGCGAAGACATCACGCGCTCGGTCCTGACGCAGATCATCGTCGAGGAAGAGGCGAAAGATCAGAACATGCTGCCGACGAAGTTTCTGCGCGAGCTGATACGGTTGTATGGTGACCCTCTGCAGGGCGTCGTCCCAAGCTATCTGGACGCCGCGATGGATGCTTTCAATCGCAATCAGGATCAGATGCGTCAGGCCTTCACGGGCGGGAACGCGTTTGCGAACCTCGAGTCGATGACGCGCGCTAACATGGACTTCTTCGAGAAGTCGATGCGTGTCTTCGCGCCGTTCTCTGCCGGAACCGAGCCGGGCACACAGGGCGCTCAAAAGCCTCAAGCAGCGGCCGCGGCCAGTCCCAAGGCGGATGTGTCAGACGATCTCGAGGCGCTCCAGAAGCAGATGCAGGACATGCAGGAACAGATCAAACGCCTGACCAAGGACAAGGATTGATCAACGCTGGCCCGGCGCCGCGTGCCTTCGACCTTATGCCTGTGCTGCGATCAGCGGCATCGGCTTTTCTGTCGGGCTCAAGCGCAGGCTGGGTGATCCGAAGAAGAAACCCTGAAAGTACTCGACTCCAAGATCCGACAGGCACCGTGCCTCCGCCGGGGTTTGAACGGCCTCCGCAACCGTCATCATGTCGAAACGTTGGGCGATCGACACGAGCGTGCTGACCAGAAATGCATCGTCCGGAGATGCCTCGATATCGCGAATGAACCGGCCATCGATCTTGAGGATGTCGAACCGCAGATCCCGAAGGTGCCGCAGCGACGTGTGACCCGCACCGAAATCGTCGAGCGCGAAGGACACGCCGTACCCGCGCAGGTAATCCATGAAGCCCCGGGTCCGATCGGTCTCGAGCATCGCCGCTGATTCGGTCACTTCGACGATCAGTCGCTCACCGAGATCGGGTTCCATGCCGACCTCGTGCTCGAACAGCTCCATCCAGGCGCGATCCTGCATGGTCTGCGGAAAAATGTTGATCGAGAGCCGAGCCGTCGGATGTTCGCGCATCGTCTGCAAGGTAAGTGCCAAAACCCGCCGATCGATGACGGTCGCCATGCCCAGGCGTTCTATTGCCGGCATGAATTTCCCAGCAGTCAGCAACACCCCGTTCTTTTGCCGGATGCGCACAAGGCATTCGTGGAAGCTGATCGTGTTGCCGCCTTCGGCCCGCACCACGGGTTGATGCACAACCACAAGGTCGTTCGAGTGAAGGGCGTGCGACGTTGCGAGCGAGGCCGACATAAGCTCGCGCCTGTACTGAAGCAGCGCCCATTCGTCCGCGGCCCATTCAACAGCGCCGACCCCGCGCAGCATCGCCATGTGAAGCGTATGCAGCGCCACTGTCTTCAGATTGTCGACATCGTCACGTCCGGTCCGCTCTGCGCATGCGCATCCAGCAGAAATCGTTACCGCGACAGGGCCGAAAAGCGTTTCAACCGGTTTGGCGGCGGCGTTGCGCTGAAGTTCGGCGACCAGTGCATTGACCCGGTTGCCGCGAGCGCGTTTGATCGTGATGAGAAATCTTGCCCTGCTGGTGACCACGAGGTCCGAGCCATCCGGCAAAAGCGGACGGATCATGTCCTCCATCGTAGAGACGATCTCGGCACCCAACCTCTCGCCGAAGAGCTCTTCGAGCGTGGCGAGATTGTCGATGCCGAGCGCGACCACATGGTCCGCTTGGTCAGCAATTTCCGTTTCACGGTGTTGCGGGGTGCCCATGCGGTCAGTCCTCACCGGGAGAGGGACGTTAAATCGTTCGACGGACACTTGCTGCGTCAGCCTCAACATCAGGTTAAGATCGGGGAACTGGAGGAGCGCATGGCCGAGCGACAACGCTGCGACTGGTGCGGGCACGATCCGCTCTATGTCGACTATCACGATACGGAATGGGGCAGACCCGACACCGACAGCCGCACCCTGTTCGAGAAACTGATCCTGGATGGCTTCCAGGCGGGGCTGGCCTGGATCACGATCCTGCGCAAGCGGCCCGCCTTCCGGGCGGGCTTCGATGAGTTCGATCCTGAGAAGATCGCGCGTTATGGAGAGGTCGAAATCTCGCGGCTGCTCGCGGATGCCGGGATCGTGCGCCATCGCGGCAAGATCGAGGCGACCATCGGCAACGCGAAGGCCTATCTGGCGATTGAAGAGCGTGAGGGATTCAACCGGTTCCTCTGGCAGTTCTATGACTTCAAGCCGTTGCAGAACAGCTGGGAATCGATGGCTGACGTCCCGGCGGAGACACCGATCAGCAAAGAGATATCCAAGGCCCTGAAGTCCGAGGGGTTCAAATTCTGCGGGCCGACGATCGTTTATGCGTTTTCACAAGCGTGCGGATTGGTGAACGACCACGTCGACGGCTGTCCGCAACAGGCAGAGTGTGCGGCGAACGCTGATCGCGTGAATTTTTGACCCCGTGCCGGGGCCGCCGATGCTCCCCGACGAGATCTGACATGCGTGACCATCGGCGCGGCCCACCCACCCGCATCAACGGCCCCGGCGAAAGCTCATCGATAGCTGAGCCAGCCTGCGCGGGCGGCGCCGGAGGCGACGGTCTCGGCAAAGTGGCGCGCCACAGCGACAGCGTCGAAGTCGTCTGCGATCCCAGCCGCGAAGATCTGGGTCTCTGCGGGGGCCGCGCATGGGGTGACCGATCGCGCCCGCCCCGCCACGTCGACCTCGTAACCACCGTCGCGTCCCAGCAACATGCCCTTCAGGCGCGTGGTACTGTCGGGTCGATCGATCAGAAACCGTTCCGCAAGGTCTTGGGTGAACGTCGCGGCACCTGCGTAGGACCAGTGCCGCATCCCGACTGCACCTGGCAGAATACGATGCTTTGGCGTGCCAGGCTGGAGTGCCGCTGCATCGATCTTTCCAAAGGATGCCGCGATCACCGGTGCCTCGGTCATGGTGGCAACGATGCGACGTGCTTCTGACACGTCGACCAGGTCGCCTCGGGTAACGACCACCAGGTCCGCGGCGCGCAGCATTGATCGGTGCGCATCGGTCTCTGGCGGCCCGGTCACTCCGTCAATCACTGCTACGATTGAGGCGGCCGGACCCGACCAATCGGGACCGTAGGCACAGTGTTCCAACAGCACGTTGGCGTCGTCTCGCCCTTCCCGCGTAGTTCGACACCCGTGGCGTTTCAACTTGGCTGTGTCGATGGTCATGGAGTCTGCCAAGCCGCCCGGCGTCCCGCCAACCGGCCAGCCCAGCGCCTTGCCGAGCTGCGCGGCGAGTGTCGTCTTGCCCGCCCCGGGCGCGCCTGTGATGATGATGGGTCCGGTCATGGCGATCCTTCCGCGCCGATGTGCTAGCCGGGTTTCACTACGACGCGCAAGCGGTTGACCGGCCTGTCAGGATGGGTCTGAATAGCGCCAAACCACGCGGGAGACCCTATGGCGACCGATCCGATACAGGCCGAGATCCGTCTGCCCAGCAGCGACATCGCAGCGGACTTGTCCTTCTTCACGAAGACACTGGGCTTCCGGCTGGACCAGATCTTTCCGGCGGACGATCCTTCGGTGGCCGTAATCTCGGGACACGGATTGCGGTGCCGTCTGCAACGTGGGGCTGTCGAGGCGCCGGGAACCATTCGCATCCTGTCGGAGGATCCGGTCGGTGTGGCTGACGGCGCGCTGGAACTGCACGCCCCGAGTGGCACACGGATCGAAATCGCACGCTTGAACCCGGCAATGGAGATCCCCGCAACGCGGCATGCGTTCGGCGTGCGCCGTCTGGCGGACGAGGCACCGTGGGTGATTGGCCGTGCGGGCATGCAGTATCGCGACCTGATCCCGGACCGGCTGGGCGGCTCGATCATTGCCAGTCACATACGGATCCCCGATGGCGGTCCTGTGCCAGACATGGTTCACTACCACACCATCGGGTTCCAGCTGATCTTCTGTTACCGTGGGTGGGTCGATCTGGTCTACGAGGATCAGGGTCAACCCTTCCGCCTGAACGCGGGCGATTGCGTGATCCAGCCGCCCGAGATCCGGCACCGGGTGCTCTACGCCTCGGACGAGATCGAGGTGATCGAGATCGGCGTGCCTGCCGAGCACGTCACAACAATCGACCACGAGATGGAGTTGCCGACGCCGCACCTCCGGCCTGATCGCGACTTTGGCGGTCAGGTCTTCTGCCTGCACCGCGTCGCCGAGGCAACGTGGGTGCCATGGCGCGTCCCCGGCTTCACGCATCGTGAAACCGGGATCACCGCCGCCACGCGTGGAACCGCTGGCGTGCAGGTTATCCGCGCCAAGACGTCAGAAAGCCCGCGTTTCACGAACGATGCGGACATCTTGTTCAGCTTCGTGATGGAGGGTCGGATGACCCTGACCGCCGAGGGCCATGATCCACAGGTGCTGGTGCCGGGCGATGCCTTTGTCGTGCCGCCGGGGATGGCCGTGCAATTCACAGAGTGCTCGAAGGATCTGGAATTGCTCGAGGTCGCACTCCCCGGTGCTGTGACCTCAGAGATCCAGGCATGATCTTTGACAATCCGCTCTACGAACCACTCCTTGGCGATGCCGAGATGGCGGCGTTCTTCAAGCCCGAGGCCGAGATCGCCGCGATGATCCGTGTGGAACGCGCCCTGGCGCGTGCGCAGGCACATATCGGGATGGTGCCCAAGGACGCCGCCCGGGCGATCGACGAAGGCCTGCGGGATATCGCGATCGCGGCAGATGAACTCGCACCGGGAACGGCGACAGCCGGTGTGCCAGTGCCAGCGCTGGTGGCGGCTTTGCGGGCGCGTCTGCCCCAGGACGCTGCCCACTGGGTGCACTGGGGCGCCACCACGCAAGACATCATGGATTGCGCGTTGCTCTTGCGTCTGCGCGACGGGTTTCAGGCTTTGTCCGCGCGGCTCGATGCATTGATCGCGATGTTGGCTGACCTCGCCGAAGCCCATGCGAACACTCAAATGGCTGGGCGCACCCGGACCCAGATTGCGACGCCGATCAGCTTTGGCTTGCGCACGGCTTACTGGTTGCAGGGTCTGCTGGATCAGCGCGACCGCCTCCAGGCCGTCCGATCGATCTGCACGCGTGTGCAGTTCGGAGGTGCCTCTGGCGCGAACTCGGCGGTTGCTCCGCATGGCCCGGCGATCATCGATGCCCTTGCGCGAGAACTCGATCTTGAAGCCTCATCACCATGGCACACGAACCGTGCCTTTGCGGCGGATTTGACCGGCTGGTGCGCAAGTACCGCAGGCGCCGCCGCACGGATCGCGGGCGATGTGCTGTTGCTTGCCCGGCGCGAGATTGCCGAGGTGCGGCTTGCGGGCGGGGGTGGATCGTCGACCATGCCGAACAAGTCCAACCCCGTCAGCGCCGAGGTGACAGTTGCACTCGGGCGCTACGCGGCAACGCTGACCACGCCTGCGACACTGGCGATGCATCACCACGAGGATCGCGACTCCACCGCATGGGTGTTGGAATGGCTGGTGATCCCGCAGGCGATGAGCTGTGCGGGTGCAAGCCTGCGGTCCCTGCGCGCCACGCTCGACGCGCTGACACCGGATGTGTCGGCCATGGACCGCACATTGGCACTCGATGGCGGTGCAGCCCTGGCCGAAGCGGCAAGTTTCGCCCTCGCCAGCGACATGCCCCGGGCCAAAGCACAATCATTGGTCAAACCCGCCGCGAAAACAGCCCGCGAGGACGGGCGCAGTTTGGTCGAGATCCTGTCCGAGCAAAGCGGCTGCGCCGACTTGGCCGATCGGGTCGCCGACCTGGCCGCACAGGGAACAGGCCGCGAGATTATCGAACAGATCATCAATCGTGCCCGGTCCGGTGCCTGACCCGGGAGAGCATGGATCCGCCCCAGGTACGGCGGTGTCCCATGCGCGGCGCAGCATGACATGCTGCTCCGCAGACACGGGACCGCTGCGATGAGCTCGAGGCGCAGGCGCGACGGCGATATCCGCTTAATGGAAAATTACGTGACAAAAGTCATGCGGGGTTTCACGCGAGATTTCACGTCGATGTTCTCGCTTCAGACCTGCCCTTGGGCGATCAGGCTGGCGCGGCGGCAAGTACCTCGATCTCGACCTTGAACTCGGGCCGCGTGAACCCCGCCACGATCATCAGGGTCGAGGCAGGCGGCGGATCCAGCCCTTCGATCCAGGCATCACGGGCCGCCATATAGCCCGTCATGTGTGCCCGGTCGGTCACGTAGGCATTGATCCGGACGACATGGGCGCGGGTCATCCGCGCCTCGGCCAGGATGGCATCGATATTGCCAAAACAGATCTTGGCCTGCGCGCGCGGGTCTTCCGGCGCCCGGTCGGCGACATCGACGCCCAATTGACCGGACAGGACAGCCATACGGTACCCGGGCGGCACCTCGATCCCGTGTGAATAGCTGGCAAACGGGGGACGGATGCCATCGGGGGCGAGGGCTTTGAACATCTGGGATCTCTGGCGTCGGTCACGAGGTTTCGCGCGTATCGTGTCCGGATGAACACTGGTCCGCAAGTGCCGATCCGATAGTCATTTGACGCGTGCCGCGCGCTCGTTTGCTCCAATTCAGGGCAAATGAGCAAAAAATTTGCTGGAGTGCACTCTGACACTTTGCCTTGGCGCCGTGGTGCGCTTCATCTTCGGTCTGATCGAATCACAAGGAGTCCGCCATGATCTCTCTCACGAAGACCTGTGCAGGCGCCGCGCTGGCAGCCGCCCTGACCGCCTCCACCGCCTCCACCGCCTTTGCCGCCGAGAAAGTTGCCTTTGGAACCAACTGGCTGGCCCAGGCCGAGCATGGTGGTTTCTACCAATCCGTCGCCGATGGCACCTATGCGGCCTGCGGCCTGGACGTGACCATTGTCCCCGGCGGACCGCAGGTGAACAACCGGGCGCTGATGCTCGCTGGCAAGATCGATTTCCACATGGGCGGCGACATGTTGGGCGCATTCAATGCCGTGAAGGAGGGCATCCCGGTTGTCTCCGTTGCCGCGATCTTCCAGAAGCACCCACAGGTCATTCTGGCCCACCCGGGCGAGGCGGATAGCTGGGAGGACCTGAAAGATCTCACACTGCTGATCGGCGATAACGGCTTCCAGACGTTCTACAAGTGGATGATCGCCGAGTACGGCTTTACCGCCGACCAACGCCGCCCGTACACGTTCAACCCTGCGCCGTTCCTGGCGGACAGCAAGTTGGGCATGCAGGGTTATCTGTCGTCGGAACCGTTTCTGGTGCAGAAAGAGGGCGGCTTCACGCCGAATGTCTTCCTGATCGCGGACGCGGGCTACTCGACCTACGCGACCACCATCGAGACCATGGCCGACACGATCAAGGATCGCCCCGAAGCCGTGAAGTGCTTTGTCGAAGGCTCGATCAAGGGCTGGTACACGTATCTCTACGGTGACAACGCGGCGGCGAACGCACTGATCAAGGGCGACAATCCCGAAATGTCAGACGACAAGATCGCGTATGCCATCGAAAAAATGCTCGCCAACGGCATCGTCGACAGCGGCGACGCCGAGACGAAAGGCATCGGTGTGATCACCGAGCAGAAGGTCGGCGACTTCTACGACAAGATGGAAGTCGGCGACTTCGACGACAAGATGGTTGCTGCGGGGATCATCGACGCAGGCCTCGACTGGAAGGCAGCGTTCGATGCCTCGTTCTCTGGCCAGGGTGTCGGTATGGACCTCAAGAAGTAAACACGCTAACGGCACGGGGTGGGTAACACCCATCCCAAGCCATCTTCGGAAACCCGCCCATGACCGTTCAGCTCCCCATCGGAGAACGTCCAGAGCTGTTGAGAATGAGCCGTGTCGGCAAAACGTTCGGCGGTGGCGTCGTCGCGCTCAAGGACATGGATCTCAAAGTCGGTCAGGGCGACTTTATCTCGCTGTTGGGACCATCTGGGTGCGGCAAGTCCACGGCCTTGCGCCTGATCTCGGGCCTCATGACCGCAACCGCCGGAGCCGTGCGCTGGAAGGGTGATCACGACACCGGGGATCTGGGCGTGGTGTTCCAGGAACCAACACTGATGCCCTGGGCGACGGTCGCACAGAATGTCTGGCTGCCGATGCGTTTGCGCGGTCAGGCATTTGCATCGGTCGCCGACGATATCACGCGCACGCTGGGACTGGTTGGTCTGGACGGTTTTGCCGATGCCTACCCGCGCGAGTTGTCTGGCGGCATGAAGATGCGGGTCTCGATTGCACGTGCGCTGGTCACCAAGCCCCGTCTGATCCTTATGGACGAACCCTTCGCAGCCCTCGACGAGATTACGCGCTTCAAGCTGAACAACGATCTTCTGGCAATGAAGGCGCAGATCGGCTGCACCGTAATCTTCGTGACCCACTCGGTTTTCGAAAGCGTCTTCCTGTCGGATCGCATCGTCGTCATGGCGGCACGACCGGGGCGTGTGATCCGCGAATTGCAGGTCGATCAACCCTATCCGCGTGATGAGGCGTTCCGCACCTCGGCAGAGTACGCAGCCTATTGCCGCGAAACCTCCGACGCCCTGCACGTCGCGATGGGAGAGGCAGCATGACCGACGTGATCGATACTCCTGTCACGGTTCCGGCCGAGATCGACGCCGACGAGCGCGCGCGGCTGAACCGGGCGCGGTTCGAACGCTGGGGCAGTTGGGCGCTACCCCTGATCGTGATGGCTCTGATGGTGTTCCTTTGGGACCGGATCGTCGTCTGGTACGACATCAAGCATTACATCTTGCCGGGGCCGGGCCGGGTGCTGAACAGCCTGATTGAAGGGCAGGCCGTGTTCTTCGACGCCTGGGTTCTGACCCTTGCCGTGACCGCCGCGGCACTGGCGTTGGCAGTGATCTTCGGGGTTGGCCTGGCTGTGCTGTTCACGCAATCCCGGCTGATAGAGATGTCGCTTTATCCGTACGCTGTGATCTTGCAGGTCACGCCAGTTGTCTCGATCGCGCCGCTGATCTTCATCTATGTCGACTCCAAGGTCGCCGGCCTGCTGATCTGTGCCTGGATCGTCGCCTTTTTCCCGGTGCTGTCGAACACGACGCTGGGTCTGAATTCGGCCGATCACAATCTGCGAGACCTGTTCCGGATCTACGGCGCGACGCGCTGGCAGCGGCTGCGGTATCTGCAACTTCCATCCGCGTTGCCCTATTTCCTGGGAGGTCTTCGGATCGCGGGAGGCTTGTCCTTGATCGGTGCTGTCGTAGCCGAACTGGTCGCAGGGTCCGGCGGGATCGGCGTCGGTCTGGCGGGCCTGATACAGGAGGCAGGATATCGCCTGAACATCGCGCGCATGTTCGCGGCCCTTATCTTGATCGCCGCCACGGGCATCGCGATCTTCGCGCTTTTGTCCTTCGTCTCACATCTATTGCTGCGAAAGTGGCATGAGAGCGCCGTCAAGCGAGAGGGATAATGGATTTCCGCACACTTCCAAAAGGACCGTTGACGCTTGCGAACCTGACCGCTCCCGGTTGCCTTGTTGGCTCGACGGACGAGGCGGCTCGGATCGATCTGAGTATCGCCGATGGAAGGCTGACGAAACCCGGCATTGGCGAGACCATCGATATGGCGGGTGCGATGGTCTTTCCGACATTCGTCGACATGCACACGCATCTCGACAAGGGGCATATCTGGGGCCGTACGCCGAATCCGGATGGCACGTTCATGGGCGCGCTCAGCAGCGTCGGCGAAGACCGCGCTGCCCGATGGTCAGCCGATGATGTCCGCCGTCGGATCGACTTCACGCTGCGATCCGCCTACGTCCACGGGACGGGTGCCATCCGCACGCATATCGATTCGATCCCCCCGCAAGAGGATATATCTTGGCCGGTCATTCGCGAGATCCGCTCTGATTGGGCGGGTCGGATCGACCTGCAGGCGGTGTGCCTTGTCGGTATCGACCGGGTTGGCGATACACCTGAGTTCACGAAGATCGCCGATATCGTCGCGCAGTCCCAGGGCGTCCTTGGGGCCGTGACCTATCCCGATCCCGAGCTTGAAGACAAGTTACGGCTGTTCTTCCGCATGGCCGAAGCGCGCGGTCTGGACGCTGATTTCCACGTGGATGAAACGCTGGATTCCTCGGTCGCGACTTTGCGCGTGATTGCCGAAATCGTTCTGGAAGCCGGCTTCCAAGCCCCGGTGACGGTCGGTCATTGCTGCTCGCTCTCGACACAGCCCGAGGCCGAGGCGCTGGAGACCTTGGGTCTGGTGGCTGAGGCGGGGATCAACGTGGTGTCTCTGCCGCTTTGCAATCTCTATCTTCAGGACCGCCACGCCAAACGCACTCCGCGCTATCGCGGCGTGACGCTGGTGCACGAGATGAAGGCACGCGGGACCAATGTCAGCTTCGCCTCGGACAACACGCGCGATCCATTCTATGCCTACGGCGATCTGGATATGCTGGAGGTGATGCGAGAGGCGACGCGCATTGCCCATCTCGACCACTCCGATGCTGACTGGGTCAACGCCTTTCTCACCAATCCCGCAAAGGCTTCGGGCTTCAAACTCCCCTCCCTTGCGCCCGGTGCGCCCGCCGATCTGGTGATCTGCAAGGCAAGAAATTTCAACGAACTGATGTCCCGCCCGCAATCCGACCGCATCGTCGTGCGCGGTGGTGAACAGATCGACCGTACCCTTCCCGATTACTCGGAACTCGATGATCTGATGGAGCCCGCATGACACCCAACGTCGCCGCCGCGAAGGAAGCCCTGAGCCATCTTGATATCGAACAGAATGACACGCTGATCCGGAACAAGAGCCGCGATTTCTTCTGGTACTCACCCGTCCTGAAGGACCGTCTGGATCACGTGACCGCCGATTTCGTCGTCGCACCGCGTTCTGAGGCCGAGATCATTGAGGTTCTCAAGACCTGCTACGCCCATGACTGCCCGGTCACCACGCGCGGCGCGGGCACGGGCAACTATGGCCAGGCCATGCCGCTTGCGGGCGGCTGCGTCATGCACCTGCGCCACATGGACAAGGTGCGCGAGATCCATCCCGGCCGCGTCGTGTCGGAACCCGGTGTCCTGCTCAAGGATCTGGATGCTGCCTGCAAAGAACATTCGGGCCAGGAGATCCGGATGTTCTCGTCGACCTGGGCGACGGCGACGATTGGCGGCTTCATCGCCGGAGGATCGGGCGGTGTCGGCTCGGTCACCTGGGGATCATTGCGTGATCTCGGCAACATCATCCGTCTGCGGGTCGTGACCATGGAGGAAGAGCCGCGCGTGCTCGATTTCCGGGGCGAGGAACTGGCCCGGGTCAGCCACGCATATGGCACGAACGGGATCATCACCGAGATCGAAATGCCGTTGGCGCCCGCCTACGACTGGGTCGAGATGTTTGTGGCCTTCGATGACTTCGGCGACGCGATGCAGTACTCGCTCGATCTGGCGAACGAGGACGGCATCCTGGTCAAGCTAATCACGCCCTTTGAGGCGCCTATCGCGCACGACTACTTCCAGCGCGTCAAGCCACACGTCACGCCCGAGACCCACGTGATTGCCCTGATGGTCGCGCCGCACTCGATGGATGGGTTCGACACGTTCACCGCGCGGCGAGCAGGCGCGAAAGTGATCTATCAATCCACCGACAACGATTGGGCGCGCGGACCGGGGCCGATCTTCGAGTATGGCTGGAACCACACGACCCTGCGTGCGCTGAAGGTTGACCCGTCGATCACTTACCTTCAGGTGCGCTACGGCCATCCGGATCCGATCGCCAAGGTACAATCGATCCGCGAGGCCTTTGGCGGTGAAGTGCTGCAACATCTCGAGGTCTTCCGCGAACATGGCACAACGCTGTTCAGCGGCCTGCCGATCGTGAAGTTCACCACAGAAGAGCGGCTCGACGAGATTGTGCGCATCCACGAAGAGCTTGGCTGCATGGTCTTCAACCCGCACCGCTACACGTTGGAGGAAGGTGGGCGCCAGACCGTCGATGACCGGCAACTGGCGTTCAAGCGCGAGGCTGACCCCAAGGGCCTACTCAACCCCGGCAAGATGATCGCCTGGGACGATCCGGACTGGGGCTTCGAGCGAATGTACGCCTACCCAAAGCTTCAAGCCGCCGAATAGGAGCGTCCCATGCCGCGTGCGCTGGTTCTGTTTGCGCATCCCTGTGACGAGAGCTTTTCGGCGGCCCTTCACACCCGCGTGGTCGACGAACTGTCTCAGAACTGGGAGGTCGACGATTGCGACCTCAACGCCGAGGGTTTCAATCCGGTCCTGACCGCCGCAGAGCGGCGCGCCTATCATGACGAGCCCGGGAACATCGAGCCGGTGCGCGAATACGTTGAACGCTTGCGCGCAGCGACGGCGCTTGTCCTGGTCTTTCCGGTCTGGAATTTCGGATATCCTGCCGTGCTGAAGGGTTTTTTCGATCGTGTCTTCTTACCCGGCGTGTCGTTCAACATCGCCGATCACAAGGTGCAACCCAATCTGCAGAACATCCGGCGTCTTGCAGCGGTGACGACATATGGCGGGGCGCGCCAGCGCGCGTTCCTGGCCGGAGATCCGCCGCGCAAGATCGTCACGCGTCACCTGCGATACGTCTGTCATGCCCATGCCAAGATGCGCTACCTGGCGCTCTATGGCATGAACAACGCCACGGACGCGAAGCGAGGTGTGTTCCTTGAACGCGTCGGGTCGGAAATGGCGGCGCTGTGATGCGCGTCCTTGTCGTCTATTGCCATCCCAATCCGAAAAGCTTCAACGCCGCCATCCGCGATCTGGTGGTCGAACGCGCCAAGGCGGTGGGCGCTGAAATTCAGGTGCTGGATCTGTATGCAGAGGGTTTCGATCCGCTGCTGTCGCTGGCGGAGTTCGAGATCTATGAGACGGTTCCCGATAACACGTCGACTGTTGCCAGGCATGTCGAAGCGATCCGCTGGTGCGACACCTTGATATTCGTCTATCCGACCTGGTGGTATGCGCATCCTGCCATGCTGAAGGGGTGGCTCGACCGTGTGCTGTTGCCGGGCGTGGCCGGCGAGATGCCGGATGGCGGCGATATTCGCCCGACATTGACCCACATCACGCGCCTTGGTGTATTTACCACCTGCGGTGCGTCCTGGTGGTTGACACGGTTCATCGGCTTTCCGGGGCGCAGAGTGATCCTGCGCGGCATCAGAATCTTATGTGCCAAGCGCTGCCGGACGACGTTCCTTGCGCACTATCTGATGGACGCCTCGACGCCCAAGACGAGAGACAAGCACTTGATGCGGGTTCGCAGGACGATGGACAGATTGATGGCAGGGGGATCTCGATGATTCCGGTACTCGACTGGCAGGGTTTCGCGACGGGGCGTGATACCGAGACCTTTGTAACAGCCCTCGGTCAGGCATTTCGCGGCTCAGGCTTCATGATGTTGACGGGTCACGGGATCGATGCCGACCTGATTGACAGGACGTTCGCTGCCGCTGATGGATTCTTTGCACTGCCAAAGCCTGAGAAAGAAGCGCTGGATATCCGTCAGAACCCGCATAATCGCGGGTGGGCCGCGCTGGGGACCGAGAATCTGGACGATACCTCGGACCAGACGGACCAGAAGGAAGCATTCAACATCGGTCTGGATCTGGCACCCGACGACCCGCGCGTGCTTTCGGGCGAGCCTTTCCGGGGTGTCAATGTCTGGCCAGTTGGGCAGTCGGGCTTCCGGGAAACGGTACTGGACTACTTTGATGCTGTGCTTGATCTGGGCCGTGGCCTGCACCGTGCGATCGCCCTGGATCTGGGCCTGCCGCCAGAGCATTTCCACCCTTCGTTTTCCGCCCCGATGGCGACGCTTCGGCTGTTGCACTACCCGCCGGGAGATGGCGCGGGGATCGGCGCAGGGGCGCATACGGACTATGGTTCGATTACGCTCTTGATGACGGACGCCGAGGCTGGTCTGCAAGTTCGTCCGCGGGGCGGGGACTGGACCGATGTGCCGCACGTTCCCGGTGCTTTCGTGGTCAACATCGGTGACTGCCTGATGCGTTGGACCAATGACATCTATGTCTCGACCCCGCATCGCGTACGCGCGCCAAAGCGGCAGCGCCGCTCTATCGCGTTCTTCATGGATCCGAACCCGGATGCCGTGATCTCGGCGTTGCCCGGCACGGGGGATGCGAAATACGCTCCGGTCACTGGCGCGGATTACTTGCGCAGCCGGCTGGACGCGACTTATGTGCCGGAGACCGCGGCATGACCCGACGCCTAGATTGGGCCGATTACCGCACAACCGAATATGTCGGCATCGATCCGATGAAGACCATCGCGATCCTGCCGACGGCTGCCATCGAACAGCATGGTCCGCATCTGCCGGTCGGTGTCGATACAATGATCAACGCCGGGATGCTGGATGTCTTGCGGTCCCGTTGCCCCGAAGATCTGGATATCCGCATTCTGCCAATCCAGGCGGTCGGCAAGTCGAATGAACATCTGCATGCGCCGGGCACGCTGACCTTGACCGCCGAAACCGCGCTGAAGGCCTGGGTCGAGATCGGGCTTTCGGTCCGCCGTGCCGGGGTTCGCAAGATCGTCATCGTCAATTCGCATGGCGGCAATCTCGATCTGATCTCGATCTTGTCGCGCGAGTTGCGGGTTCAGGCGGGCATGTTCGCGGTGAAGTGCCAGTGGGGGGCCTTTGGCCACCCGGAGGGCATGTACTCCGAGTTCGAGCGGAACTTTGGCATCCACGGCGGGGACGTCGAAACCTCGTTGATGCTGGCCTTCCGGCCCGAGACGGTGGACATGTCCCACGCGACGCAGTTCCGGTCTACCGCCGAGACGTCCACGATCTCTCCGATCGGGCCGATTTCATACGGATGGATTGCGTCAGACCTGAACGTAGACGGGACTGTCGGAGACGCATCGCTCGCCACCGCAGACAAGGGCCACGCGACGGCGGAACATCAGGTTGCCGGTTTCATTGAACTGCTGCGTAAAGTCGAAGCGCAAAGCCTGGACGGTTTCGAGCCAACGTCAAACATGCTCCCTTAGACCTACGAGAGCCCGAGAAAGCGAAAGGCCGGGGAAACCCGGCCTTTTTTTGTTGTCGCGGCTTAGTTCGGCTGAGGTTCCATGTCTGGATCGGGCTCAGAGTCACCACGGCGCGGCTTGCCTGCCTTGGGAATTGCCGAATGTCCACCGCTCGACGACGTCGTCTGAGTGTCGTCATCATCGTCACGGTCAAGCGGCTCACCGGCGATGATCTTGCGCAGATCGTCGTTCGTGAGCGTCTCGTACTCCAGAAGCCCTTGCGCAATCCTCTCGAACTCCTCGTTCTTATCGAGCAGCATGTTCTTTGCGGTGTCGTACGCCTCGTCGATCATGCGTTTGACTTCTTCGTCGATGGTCTTCTGCATCGCGCCGGAAATCCGCGTGGTGCCTGCCGAGTAGGCGCCGAGGAAACTGTCCTGCTGGTTTGCGTAGTCGATGTTGCCGACCATGTCCGACATCCCGAACTGCGTGACCATCGCGCGCGCAATGCGGCTGACCTGCTGGATATCCGACGTGGCACCCGAGGTAACGTTCTCGGCCCCGTATTTGATTTCTTCGGCCGCCTTACCGGCCATCGCCATGGCAAGCTGCGAGGTGTACTTGGTCTTAGTGACCGAATGGGTGTCGTGCTCGGGTACCGGCATGACGAGGCCCAAAGCGCGACCACGCGGTATGATTGTTGCTTTGTAGATCGGGTCATGTTGCGGCATGTACCAGCCGACGAGCGCGTGACCTGCTTCGTGGTAAGCGGTCATTTCCTTCTCTTCCGGACGCATGACCATCGAGCGGCGCTCTGCGCCCATCATCACCTTGTCCTTCGCGAACTCGAAGTCGTCCATCGTAACAAGACGCTTTTCGGCCCGCGCCGCCGCCAATGCGGCCTCGTTCACCAGGTTTGCGAGGTCTGCGCCCGAGAAGCCCGGCGTCGACCGTGCGATGTCACGCAGATTGACGTTCGGTGCCAGCGGAACCTTACGCGCGTGGACCTGAAGGATTTTCTCCCGCCCCTTGATGTCGGGGTTGTTCACGGTGACCTGACGGTCGAAGCGGCCAGGACGCAGCAGAGCCGGGTCGAGGACGTCCGGACGGTTGGTTGCAGCGATCAGGATAACGCCTTCGTTCGCCTCGAACCCGTCCATCTCGACCAGAAGTTGGTTCAGAGTCTGTTCACGCTCATCGTTGCCGCCGCCATATCCGGCGCCACGGTGGCGACCGACAGCGTCAATTTCGTCGATGAAAACGATACAGGGCGCGTTCTTCTTCGCCTGTTCGAACATATCGCGCACACGCGACGCACCGACGCCGACGAACATCTCGACGAAATCGGAACCCGAGATCGTGAAGAACGGCACGCCGGCCTCGCCCGCGATGGCCCGCGCCAGCAACGTCTTACCAGTGCCCGGAGGTCCGACCAGCAAAGCACCCTTGGGGATCTTACCACCCAGACGGCTATACTTCTGTGGATCCTTCAAGAACTCGACAATTTCCTCGAGCTCCTCCTTGGCCTCGTCGATCCCGGCAACGTCGTCAAACGTCACCTTGCCCTGACGTTCGGTCAGCAGCTTTGCCTTGGACTTTCCAAAGCCCATGGCGCCGCGCCCGCCGCCCTGCATCCGATTCAGCATGAAGAACCAGAACCCGAGAAGCAGCAGCATCGGCAGCAGGTAGAAGCTGATCATCGAGAGGAAGCTGCGCTCCTGCGGTTCGGCCGTGAATGCCACGCCGTGCTCGCGCAGATCAGCAATGATGTCGGTGCCGTAGGGCTGGACTGTCTGGAGACGCTGGCCGTCCGTCGTGATGACCTCAATGTTCTCGCCATCGATCGTGACACGCGAAACCTGGTCATTCTCAACTTTTTGGAGGAACTCCGAGAATGGGATCGTGCTGCTGCGTCCCGATCCGGATCCATCCTGCAACACGCTAAACAGCGTTACCATCAGAAGAATCAGGATGCCCCAAAAGACGAGGTTCTTTGCATTGCCCAAGGGTCAGGTCCTCTCGGTCATCGATTTCATTCGGCATGTACGCCAGACACCGTAACATAGGGATAAAGCATCAGGAGTTAAGGCCGGTGCGACAGGTTTAGCTTTCCGGTGCCCCGTCGTCCAGCGCCGTGCCAGGTTCGCGTCGGATGAGGATCTGGCTCGGGGTAAGATCGATCAGGCATCGACCAAGCGTCGTCCGAGTAACCTCGATGCTCACCGTCTTTTCATAGAGCGGTAGGAGCGCGCGAAATCGGGGCCGATAGACATGCCCACCAGTGCGGCGCAAAACATCGGCGAGCACACGCATCCCGGTGTCGGAAACGGCCCGACGCAAGGCTTCGCGATCGATCGCCACGGTGCCGCCGTTTTCTCGGCAGGCTTGAGTTGCCAAATCCTTGGCTGCGGTCGTCAGCACTTCACCCTGGCGCCGAAGCCTGTCTGCGGTCGCCGCCAGTCCCGGCACATCGATGCCGAGTGGTGTGAGAACCTCCAACGCATGACGGGCTTTCACACGATCAAAGCTTTTGTCGTCGTTGGTCGGATCTTCCGACCATGGGACTTCCCGTGCAGCCAGCCATGATCTCAGATCCTGGCGCCGTAAGCTCAGCAGTGGACGCAAGAACTGAACGTCTTCGACCTCGCGCACAGGGGCCATGCCGCTCAAACCCTCGGCGCCGGAACCCCGCGCCAGACGCATCAGAACCGTCTCGGCCTGATCATCCATCGTGTGACCGAGTAGAACAGCGCGCGCGGACCTTCCCTTGGCCCATGACGCCAGAACACCGTACCGCGCGTCCCGCAAGCGCGCACTGAGGTTCCCTGCTTCAGGCAAGGACGGCAGTGAGAGAAGACTGTGCGAGATGCCAAGGGTGGCGCAACGGGAAGCCACCAGTTGCGCTTCGGCCCGTGCCTCGGCCCTCAGGCCATGATCAACCGTCGCCGCGACGATGCGATCGCAAAACCCGCTGGACGCGGCGAGTTCCAGCAAGGCCATGGAATCTCCACCCCCCGACACAGCAACGCCCAACACGTCACACCGCTCCGGGATCAGGCGGCGCAGAGCAGCGCGAAACTCTTCGTCAATGTTCTGGGAGGTGTGGTCAACCACACGTCAATTGGTCGGCTTCGGCGCTGGCCTGTCCAACCTCTGCCGAGTTCGGAAACTGCGCGCCGACTTCGCGCAATGTCAGGCAGGCCTCGTTCAACTGGCCCAACCTGCCCAGCGTCACACCCAGTTTGTAGAGGTTCTTGGACGCTTCCCGACCCTGCCGGTCAAAGTTGTACCCGTTCAGGTAGCTGCGCGCTGCTTCTGCGTGTTGGCCCCGCACGAACTGGCTTTCCCCCAGCCAGTACCAGGCATCCGCAGTCAAAGGACTTCCCTGAAATTCGTTCAGGAACTGGCGCAGGCGATCTTCCGCTTGATCGAACCTGCCCTGTTCCACGTCTTGTGCCGCGCGATCCAGATCTCCCTGTTCCGACACTGACACCCTGGGTTCGATGACTGCCCCAACCGAGTCCTGAGTCGACGGCGTACCGCCCAAAGGTTGCACCGCCCCATCGGTCGGGTTGCCTTCGAGTTCGTTCAGACGAAACTCGATATCTCCGAACCGGCGCGTGGCGTCCTGAGAAATCCGGGTCAACTGGTTCTGCATCTGCTCGACCTGAGCCGTGAGGCGCCTGATCTCGCCTTCGAGCTGGTTGAACCGGTCGCTCGAGACTCCGCCGCCACCGGTGCCGCCGCTTTGAGGCGTGTTGACAACCGATCCGACCTGTCCACCCAGACGTGCCCGGATGTCAGCCAGTTCTGCGTCGAGAACGTCCAGCCGATAGCGCAGATCTTCCGGTGAGGATGAGCCGGTCCAAGTCTGGCCGTGAACGGTCGAAGTCTGCGCAAACATGGCAAGCACTGCGATGAATGCGAAAGGACGGAAAATCATATCGTACTCCAGATGCAGGTGACGCACCGGCGCGACCAGGGCGGCCACGCCGGTCCATCATCAGCTGGACGGTGCGCCTGCGACAATGCTGACGCCGCGGCGGTTCTGGGACCAGCAGCTTTCGTCCGAGCACAAAGCTGCAGGTCGCTCCTTGCCGAAGGTCACGGCCCGCAAGGTGTTCGCGGCCACACCCTGTCCGACGAGATAGCGCCGCACCGAGTTGGCACGCCGAGCGCCGAGGGCAAGGTTGTACTGACGGGTGCCGCGTTCGTCGGCATGGCCTTCGATCGTCAGTGTCCGGCCGGGATTGGCCGCCAGCCAGCGGGCCTGGCGATCCAGCGTCGAACGGGCCTGAGCATCCAGCGTATGCTGATCGGTCGCGAAGAAGACACGGTCGCCCACGACCTGGTTGAAGTATTCAATCGTGTTGGGTGCCGGCCCCCCCGGCGCCGCAGCCGGTGTGTTCGCGGTTTCAGCAGCCGGTGGCGGCGTGTCGTCCGATCACGCGGCCACGGCGAAAGCGGCGAGCACCGCAAATACTGGAAGCAGTTTCATGATGAGGATCTCCTTGCCTGTCTCACATCGTGTCCCCCAAGCGGCCCCTGTCTCGCCACCCGAGTATCCCAACCCACCCTATCTCGCGCAAGAGCGGGTGCGGCACCTGATGTCACGATCTGTGACAATCCGTGCACACACCATCTCGTGATCGCACTCAATTCCTCAATGGCGACCATGCCGGGTCCGAGCCTGGGCCATTGGTTTTCACACCGCGAAGGTTGATACCGGTAACATCGACGCTCATCACCTGTGCGGTCCCGCGCGCGCCGGGGCTTTCGCGGTAGAACATCAGCACCCGGCCGTTCGGCGAAAAGGTCGGACCCTCGTCCAGAAAGCTCGTCGTCAGAAGCCGTTCCTCCGAACCATCGGGGCGCATGACCCCAATGTGGAAGCGTCCGCCCGTCATTTTGGTGAAGGCAACCAGATCTCCCTTCGGCGACCAGACCGGCGTACCATACGACCCGCTGCCAAAACTGATGCGACGCCCCTCTCCGCCAGAGGCCGGCATGACGTAAAGCTGCGGGCGTCCGGACCGGTCGCTTTCGAAGACAATCTGCGATCCGTCCGGGCTGTACGACGGGGATGTCTCGATCGCCGGGCTGCGCGTCAGACGGCGCTTGCGACGGTTGGACAGGTTCATCGCATAAAGATCGGTGTTGCCATCCTGCGCGAGGCTCAGGATCACCTCGTTCCCCGAGGGCGAGAACTGCGGCGCGAAAGTCATCCCCGGGAACGTTCCCAGCCGCTCGCGCTGGTTGGTGTTCAGGTTCATCAGATACACTTCCGGCGCACCGGTGTTGTAGGAGATATAGAGGATCTGCTGGTCGTTCGGCGCAAAGCGCGGCGACAGCACAAGACCCGATGCATCCGGCAGGGTCCGGAAATTCGCACCGTCATAGTCCATGATCGCGAGGCGTTTGCGGCGGTCGCCCTTCGGTCCGCTTTCCGCAACGAAGACCACGCGACTGTCGAAATACGGTCCTTCGCCGGTCATCTGGGTGTAGGCCCCATCCGCAACCTTGTGGCCAACCCGGCGCCAGTCCGTGGGGTCTGCAAGGATCTGAAGACCCGTGAGCTGTTCTTCGGCTTCCGTATCGAAGACCCGGAACTGGACGACCAGACGCCCGTCGCTCGCCTGGGTCACCGTGCCCGTGATCAGAGCCGCCGCATTGATCGCCCGCCAATCCGTATATTGCGGGACGACGTCGAAATCCTCGATCTTGCCGATATGTGCCTCGCGCGGGATGATCCGGAAAAGGCCCGAGCTTTCCAGATCCGCGGCAACGATCTGGCTGATCTCAACACCGCGTTGGCCAAGTGCTTCGGAGGCGAGAAAATCAGCGATCGCGATGGGGATCGGCTGAAAATCCGGGTCGTCGATATCAATCAGGGGTTCGCCATCGATGTCCTGAGCCTGCGCGAGACCGGCGAAAGGAACGATAAAGGAAATCGCAAGGGTGAGTGCGAGGATCTGGGCGAAGCGGTACATCATGATGAGAACCCGATCTTATCCGTTGAGAACCGGAAGTTCAGCACCTTCCAGCGGTCGTACTTATCTGCGGGCAAGCGGCGGAATTCGCCTGCACTTGCAGCGCGCGAAATCGCACGCCGGCCTGCATTGAACAAGGCTCTTTGCGAGGCATCGGTCCCACCAGCAGCCTGACGCAGAGTGGGCTTGCCGACGATCTTTCCCTGCTTGTCCAGTTTCACGCGGACCGTCACGCGCAGAGAACGGTCCGAGCGATCGCCATTGTAGGTGTAATACTTCTTGATACCGATCCGCAGAGCATCGCGCTCGCCGCGCGACAGCTTTGGTGCTCTGACCGCCGAACTGCCAGTTGGTTTGGCTGGTTTGTCGGCTGCCTTTGGTTTGGCCTCGGCAGTCTGGCTGGCACGCTTCTGTTGCTCGGTCCGCGAGGCCGCCAGGGCCGCCGCGGCTTTGTCGGCGGGTTTTGCGACGGGTAGCTTGGCAATCTGCGGGGCCGGGCCCTCTGGTGCTTCTTCCTCGACCGGATCAGTATCTTTGGCCACCTCGGTCGGGGCTGCCTCCGGGTCGGGCTTGGGCGAGTCTTCCTGTTCCGGGCGAGCGGTTTCGGACGGCTCTTCTGGCTTCTGCTGCTCGGGCTCGGGTTCCGGTTCCGGCGGACGCGCGGGTTTCGACACCGGGGCAGATTCACCGGTCGAGGCCAGGGGCTGCAACGGATCGGTGTTCGGCGTTGTCGAGTCTGTCTCGGGCGCCAGTTGATCCTCGGATTGTTCCGGTGTTGCCTCGGCGAGTGTCGCGGATTCGCGTTCAGGCTCCGGTTCGTTCAGATCGGGTTCGGGCTCAGGATCTGGCGGACGGTCGGGACGCTTGCTGGGCAACGGCGCGCTGATTGCAGAAACCGCGCGCTGGGGCTCGGTCGCATCCGGGCTTTCGGGTTCGGCTGCCTGCCGGTCGAGCGAGTCTGGCGACGGGATCTCAGCAATCGAGGGCCGCGGCGCTTCCGTCGGGATCTCGGTCGGTGGAGGTGGCAGCGCGATCTCTGGCTTTACCGGGGTGTCTTCCGGTGCGTCGGCCGCAGAAAGCGTGGGCGCGTCTGTGCTCGCCGTCTCGTCTTCGGATTGGTCCACGGCATCCGGTGCGCTCTGATCATCGGACGGCGGCGAAAGCTCTGCCGGTCCCTCGGACTGTACGAAGGGCGCGGTGGACAATGCGGCATCGAACTCGGTTCCGTCGACCAGCTCGATCTCGGCGATTGTCAGAGGCTCGGTCTCGGACGCTGAAAAAAAATCCACGCCCCAGATCGCGAACGCAACCAGCGCCAGATGGGCGGAACCTGATATGGTCGCGCCGGTCTTCATGCTATTGCGTGGCCTCGGCCGGTGCATCGACGGCTTGATCGGTCACCAAACCGATCGACCGAAAACCACCTGCGTTCAAATCGCCCATCACTCGCATGACGATACCATAGTCCAACGTCCGGTCAGCGCGCAGGAAGATCTTCTTTGACTCGCGCTGTTCAGCGATGGCCGTCAGTTTTGGAAGCAACTCTGCCGGGACAACCGCCGTCTTTTGAATGAAGATTGCCCCTGTCGCATCAATGTTGATCGTCAGCGGTTCTTCTTGTGCCTGCGGCAAGGGTTCGGCGCGGGTCTTGGGCAATTCCAGAGGGACACCGACCGTCAACAGAGGCGCCGCGACCATGAAGATGATCAGCAGAACCAGCATCACGTCGACAAATGGCGTTACGTTGATCTCGGACATCGGCGCGCCGCCGCGCCTGCCGCGTCCACGACGCGACCCACGTCCGCCCGCCTTTTGAACCGAGGCACCCATCACACATCATCCGAATTGTGCCGGTCGATTTGCCGCGCCAGGATCGTCGAAAACTCGTCGGCGAAATTCTCCAGCCCGCCGGTGATGCTGTCGGCTTCGGCCAGCAGCCGGTTATAGGCCATGACGGCCGGGATCGCGGCCAGAAGACCCAGGGCTGTTGCCAGCAAAGCCTCGGCAATGCCGGGTGCCACAACGGCAAGGTTCGTGTTCTGCTGAACGGCGATCGATTCAAACGAGTGTTTGATGCCCCAGACCGTCCCAAACAGACCGACGAACGGCGCGACCGATCCGACTGAGGCGAGGAAACCGAGCCGCTTGTTTACCTGTTCGCTCTCGCGCGCAATCGCCACGTTCATGGCTCTGTCGACCCGCTGCAAGGTGCCGGGAATAAGGCCCGAATCCGAGAATGAGCGCCGCCATTCGGTCATCCCTGCCACGAAGACCCGCTCGATCGGTGTCCTGGTCGCGTTCGATACACGCTCAAAAAGCTCGTCCAACGGTTGGCCGGACCAGAAATTCTCTTCAAAGCGTCCCGCACCGCGTCTCAGCCGGGCATAAGCCAGCCATTTCTCAAGAATGATCGCCCAGGCCCAGAACGATGCAAGAACCAGCAGCGCCATGACGATCTTCACCGTGATCGTGGCGCGCATGAACATGGCCATGACCGAGAAGTCGGTCTCGACCACGGCATCGGGGATTGCCTGTTCGCCCAGTGCCGCCTGCGCTGCTATCAGCACGCCGGTTCCCAAACCCACCCAAGTACTCATCCATTATCCCGTTCTGTCCGCTCGATCCCGTGGGTCCGGCTGCATTTTGCAACTCTCTCACCCCAGGATGACGCCTTTATGCGCGATTATGGCCGGAAATGCGACCATTTCACTTTGACGCGTTAGATCGGGTTAACCTTGGTTACGATCAACCCTGCCCGTTGAGTTGCACGAGATTTGCACGCACTTCCGGCGGAAAACCCGTCGGGCGACCGGCAAGGGTCATGCAGGCGACCGTGATTTTCGCCTCGATCAAGCGGTCGTCGCAGCGACAGATCTCCTGATGCATCAGCGCTGACGCCCGCTAGACCTGTTCCGCCCCGGTCCGGACGTCCAGAGCATCGTCAAAGCGTGCCGGCGCAAGGAACTCGACATTCGCCCGCCGGACTACGAAGACGATGCCCCGTTCCTTCAAGGCAACCTGATCGACGCCCAGATCCCTCAGCGCCTCGGTCCGGCCACGTTCGAGAAAGCGCAGATAGTTTGCGTAATAGACCACACCACCAAAGTCGGTGTCTTCGTAATAGACGCGAACCGGAAACCTATGCATCGCGGCTCTCGGTTTCCGGTGCGTCGGTTTCGGTGACGGTCAATCGTGCAGCAAGGCGCAAGGCGAAGGCCGGATCGTTTGACGTCTTCGGCAAAACCGGATCATACGCGCAGCGCAGCAAGTCAGCATAAGCCGGTTTCAGCAAGCATAAGCCATCGTCGGTGATCGCCAGTGGGCTTTCCTCCATGAACGCCGCATCCGACCAGAGCAACAATCCCTGGAATGCCTGCCCGAGCGCCAAGGTCTGAGCCGAAACCTTCTGCAATTCCTTATCGTAGCGCAGCAGCGTGATGCACAAGCGGATCGCGCCATCGTTCTCGAACCCGAAGACCCGATACTGGTTGGCTTCGTGCTCGGTCAGCGTCTCGATCAGATCGTGCAGGTTCGGGATCAGCTTGATCAGGTTTGGCGCCTCGAACAGTTCGCTCCAGTCGTTGACCAGGAAAACCAGAAAGTTTGCACCAAGCTCTGGGTCGATCTCCTGCACCGGCAATTGTGCGATCCGGGCAGCTGTTCGGATCCCGTCCTCGAAGATCTTGCATCCCTCGTCATTCGTCCCGACGATTACAGGCGCCAGCGCGCGACCCCAGCGGGCAAACCTGAAGGCGCCATCGCGGCGGGTGAACTGGCTTTCGACCCAAGCGGGATCTGACATCGCTGGCCTCGCTGAAAATGCTCGAGACCAGCGTTACCGCCACCAGACACAAAGCAACAGAGCGCTCGCCGTCACAGGCCTCAGGCTTCCAGCCTTGCGGCCTCCCACGCCATCATTGCCCGTTTGATCGGAAGGCCCCAGTGATAACCGCCGAGGCCGCCGTCCCGGCGCATGGCGCGATGGCATGGGATCAGCCACGAGATCGGGTTACGCCCTACTGCGGTGCCGACAGCACGGACCGCGCGTGGATTGCCAACATGCTTCGCGATCTCGGAATAGGTCGTGACATGACCCGAAGGGATGGCCATCAGCGCCTCCCACACCTTGATCTGGAACGGGCCGCCGATCGGCGCCATGGCAAGCTCGCCCTGTCCGGTCAACGCGGCGTCCATCCATTGCTTCAATGCTCCCGGCTCCTCGATGTATTCGGCATCCGGCCAGCGCGAGCTCATGTCCGCCCAAGTCACCTCCCGCCCAAACTCGGCCGCGAAAGCCAAACCACACAGACCGCGGTCGGTGCCCATGGCGAGCGCGTCGCCGAAGGGAGTGGCGAACCAGCCCCAGCGGATCACGAGGCCTGCCCCTTTGCGTGCGTAATCACCCGGCGTCATCGCCTCCCACCGCACGAACAGGTCATGCAACCGGCCCGGAGAGCTGAGCCCGCTCTCCAGCGTGGCATCGAGCACGGTAAATCGATCCTGCAGCAAGCGTTTCGCATGATCGAGCGTCAGATATTGCAGATACCGCTTGGGTGATACACCAACCCACTGGCTGAAGACTTTCTGAAAGTGTGCCGGGCTCAGCCCGATGGCATCGGCCACGTCATCGAGCGATGGCTGCTCGGTCGTACGATCCTCAATATAGCGCAGCGCTGCGGCCATCAGATCGTACTGAAATGCGTCCTGGTGGGTCTGGATGTTCATCGCGTCCTCCGATTTGTCGCCACCATACCGTTTGACAGCGCCCACTCCACCCGGTTCCTGCGATGGATCGGGACTCGACTGGTTTCATCAGGCCGATCAGTTTGTATAGGCTGCAAGCGTCGAACTCATCGCGAAACGGGATGCCCATGAACCTGTCCATAGGTCTTCAGCAGGTCGCGCTGCGCCAACCCGACCACCCGGCTATCCTGTGGGAAGGCGCGCAGCTCAACTATGCCGGGTTCGCAGATCAGGTTTCGAGGATCGCGGGAGGGCTACGCGACAGGCACGGATTGCAGCCAGGCGCGCGTGTCGCGATGGCGATGGTTAACTCGCCTGAGTTTCTGCCAGTATTGTTTGGCATCTGGCGCGCCGGGATGGTTGCGGTTCCAATCAACGCAAAACTGCATCCGCGCGAGATGTCCTGGATCTTCCAGAACTCTGGTGCGCGGCTTGTGATCGCATCACTAGGCATTGCGCAGGCGCTTGAGGCCAATCTGACGGTGATTTCAACCGCGGATGTCGACTACGCGGCGCTGCTCGCTTCCGACCCTGTGGCTCGAGTGGAGAGCGCTCCGGATGATCCTGCGTGGATCTTCTATACTTCCGGGACGACCGGACGCCCGAAAGGCGCTGTGCTGACGCACCGCAACCTTCTGGCGATGAGCCATGCGTACTATGCCGATTGCGATTTTGTCGGACCGCAGGATGTGCGGCTGCATGCAGCACCGATGTCCCATGGATCCGGCATTTACGCACTGCCTTTCGTCCTGAAGGGAGCTCAGAACCTGATCCACGGTCACGGATTTGATCCAGCAAGCGTCTATGATGTGCTTACCGAGCACAGGAACGTGTCGTTCTTCGCCGCGCCGACCATGGTGACCCGTCTGACCGCGCACGGAAGGTCCAGCGGCGATGTCTCGGGACTCAAGACACTCGAGTATGGTGGTGCGCCGATGTATGTCGCCGATTGCCGCCGGGCGCTCGAGATCTTTGGCGACCGCCTTTATCAACTCTACGGCCAGGGCGAGGCACCCATGACGATCTCCAACGTCACCAAAGCGATGCATGTCGAGGCAACCGATGAGTTGCTCGGATCGGCCGGATGCGCCCGAACCGGCTGCGAGATCGCGATTCTGGATGGGTGGGAGCCGCAACCGCCCGGCACGGTGGGCGAGATCGCGACGCGCTCGGACTGCGTGATGTCGGGATATCTTGGGAATACTGACGCGACGGACGCAGCGCTTCGTGATGGCTGGCTCCGCACTGGCGATGTCGGAGTCATTGACGCTGCTGGCATCCTGACGCTCAAGGATCGCTCGAAGGACATGATCATCTCTGGCGGATCGAACATCTATCCGCGCGAGATCGAGGAGGTGCTGCTCACCGCGCCCGAGGTCCGCGAAACCGCTGTCGTCGGCGCGCCGCATCCGGACTGGGGTGAAGAGGTCGTCGCGTTCGTCGTCTCGGAACTCGGCGCATCGCTGGCCCCGGAAACCCTCGATCGGCTTTGCCTCGAAAATCTCGCGCGCTTCAAGCGACCTAAGCGATACGAGTTCGTCGATGCCCTTCCGAAGAACAATTACGGGAAAGTGGTCAAGACCGAACTGAGATCCTTGTTGGGATCACGCCAGTCCTGACCGCATCGCTTCAGGCTTTTACTTGCCGGACGGTGATCACTCCAACACTTTTGGCCAGTTCGCATCGCCCGAGGCAATGTGGCCCGGGATGTCTTCTTCCCACGTGCTCTGAACGTCCTTGTTATAGTTCAGATACAGCTTTCCATCGACGATCTTCCAGGCGTCGGGATCGGTCGATGCCGTGTAGCCTTGCGAGACAGCCCAAGCGCAATAGCCGCCATATTGCGGTGCGTACTTGGCTGGATCCGCAATGAACAGGTCGCGATTCTCGGCGCTGGAGAAGCGCCACACCGCGCCGTTCCACTCATGGGTGAAGTCAGAGGATCCTTCGACCGGGCGGCCCTCGGTGAAGTAGGCGACGGGATCAGTTCCATCGATCGCCGTACCGAACAACGATTGATAGACGGCTTCTTTCGCTGACGCTGTCGTCGCCGTGATCGGGGTCATCAAGACCGCAAAGGCGGCAAGGATCGAGAATAGAAAGTTGCGCATTCGGGGCTCCGTTGAAGCAGGTTTTTCTATGATTTAGCAGATAGGGGCTCGTCAGGTTCGGTCGACCTATGCATCCGGCGCCCCACGCAGACGTTATCCGTTCGTGAACGGTTGCGTGGACGCGCACGACGGGGTTGCCCGACGTCACCGACGCTATATCTTGGGGCATGAGAATCGGGGAGCCACATCATGGCGGAAAAGACACCCATCGCAGTCGTCGGATGCTCCGGCCGGATGGGTCAGATGCTGATCCAGGCGATCGACGAACGCGACGATTGCGAGCTGAGCGGCGTGACCGAGCGCTCGCGTCATCAGTGGATCGGCAACGATCTGGGTGAAGCCATGGGCGGTGCCGCACGCGGCATCAATGTATCTGACGATCCGCTCGAGGTCTTCGCCCGTTCGCGCGCTGTCCTCGATTTCACGGCACCCGCGGCAACGGTGGTCCATGGAGACTTGGCGGCGCAGGCGCGTCTTGTTCACGTGATCGGGACGACGGGTCTGGAGGACGAACATTTAACGCGGCTCTCGGCCGCGGCGCGCCACGCAGTCATGGTCCGTGCCGGAAACATGTCACTGGGCGTCAATCTTCTCACCAAGCTGACCCGGCAGGTCGCAAGCGCCCTGGATGCCGATTTCGATATCGAGATCGTCGAGACCCATCACCACCACAAGGTGGACTCTCCGTCCGGCACTGCTTTGATGCTGGGCGAGGCCGCGGCAGAGGGCCGGGGCGTCGCCTTGCGCGATGTTTCGGATCGCGGACGCGACGGGATCACCGGGGCGCGGAAACGGGGCGATATCGGTTTCGCCGCACTGCGTGGCGGTGATGTCGTGGGCGAGCACGACGTGATCTTTGCGGGTGCGGGCGAGAGGATTGTGATGCGGCACATTGCGACGGACCGGATGCTGTTTGCGCGCGGCGCGATAAAGGCAGCGTTGTGGGGCCAGGATAAGAAGCCCGGCGAGTACGATATGTTCGATGTGCTGGGGATCAGCGCATGAGCGCACCGTTGCACATGGTCAAGCTCTGCGTTGGCGCAGATGTCGTCGACGATCTGCGCGAGTGGCAGGGCGGGCGGATCGCCGAGCGCCGCAAGGCCGGTCTTGACCCACGCCCGAGGCACGTCACCCGTATGTGGCCCCGGCGCTCGGACGAGATTTTGGCTGGCGGCTCGCTCTTCTGGGTCTTCCGGGGTGCGGTTCTGGCGCGTCAGCGGATCGAGGACTTGCAGGAAGTTATTGGCCAGGACGGCATCAGGCGCTGCGCAATCGTCATGTCGCCCGAGATTGTTCTAGTCGAAACCCGTCCGCGCCGACCATTTCAAGGGTGGCGTTACCTCGATGCCAAGGACGCACCACCGGACATCCGCAACCAATCCGCAGATACGGTAACGCTTCCTCCGAAACTGGCGATTGCGCTGGATGATCTTGGCGTGGTTGCGCGCTGAGAGAGCGCCTGACCAGCAATCAGACGAACCGGACACTGCGCTCAACCACAGCGTCGCGGCTTGAGCGCTAGTCCTTGAACCGTGCAGCGTTGGCAGCCGCCGCGGCCTCGACATCGCCGTGTCCAAAGGCTGACGGGCGCGGTTCTGGCAGTTGGAGTGCTGCCTGGGTCTTCTTGCGCGCATCAATCCTGTCGAACCACGCGTTGAGATGCTGCAGACCGTCGACATTGACGGTGGCCCAAAAGTAACTGCGTGCCCAGGGATAGGTCGCCATATCCGCGATCGACATCGCACCGCCCACCAGCCATTCGCGTCCGTCGAGTCGGGCGTTCAACACCTCGAGCAATCGGCGGCTCTCGTCCACATAACGTTTGATGGCATAGGGTACATCGTCGCCATTCGGCTTGGCGATCCGCTGGAAGAACATCGCCTGTCCCATCATCGGACCGATCCCGCCCATCTGGAACATCAGCCATTGCAGCGTTTCCGAACGCTCCTCGGGATTGTGGCTCAGAAACATGTCGTATTTCTCGGCCAGGTACCAAAGGATCGCACCGCTCTCGAACACGGCGAAATCGTCATTGCCGCGATCAACGATCGTCGGGATGCGCCCGTTCGGGTTCAGCTTGATGTAATCGGGCGCTTTCTGCTCCTTTTTCGAGAAGCTTATCGGCACCAGTTCGTGGTCGATCTCGCCTTCGTGCAGGAAGATCAACGGCTTCCAACCATTCATGGTGTTGGCGGTGTAAAGCAGGATATCAGGCCGCGACATGTATCGTCTCCGATTGCTTACTGGCCGAATGGGCAGTGCCGCATCCAGCTCCCGGCGATAGCTCGGAATTGAATGCACAAAAGACAACCAGTATACTTTTGGTAACCTACCAATCTGGAAGGGCGGACGATGGAGCAACGCAATGCGGGCGCGTGTTGAGCAAGACGATCGGGGACGCAGGCAGGCCCACGATGCTTGCCTTGAACCCTGCGCGATCGAGACGGGGATGCGGATCATCGGGGGCAAGTGGACGGGGTCGATTCTGTGGCATCTCAAGGATGGGCCCGTGCGCTTCAACGATTTGGCGAGGATGATAAGCGGCGCCAGCAAGAAGATGATCACCGAACGGCTCAGGCAGCTAGAAGCCAGGGGTCTGGTGCGGCGCGAGGTTCTGAACACATCACCCGTCTCGGTACATTACGAGATCACTGAATTCGGTCGAAGCGCGTTGGGGTTTCTGGACGAACTGCGCAAATGGGGTGAGGGTCTGCCCGACGCCGTGACGCAGAACACCTGATCAGGCCATCACGAACGGACGGTACCCCGAGTGCTTGGTCTCGACAGTGATTTCCGCTTGGCGTCTAAGCAGGTTCTGACCCAGCTTTATTTCCACCAACAAGAGTGTTTTGAGCTGAGCTACGCTCTTAGAAATAGGTCCACCACGTGCCGCTCCTTAGTCCTCTTCTCGACACTCCGACGACGGCATGTGTGACTGCGCTAAGGCGATCGCCTGCGTACGGAATCTGGGTACTCTTTTCGCAGAACAGCCTTTAGCCTTTTCACAGAGCTGCACAGCACGAGCGAGGACAGGCAGATGGATCGTCAGGAAGACACTTTGGGTGACGATCGCATGATGGCAGTCGTGACCACCGGCAACGGTGGCGTGGACAAGCTGGTCTACGGTCCAGTTCCCATGCCGGTCGCGGGTCGCGGCGAGGTTCTCCTTCAGGTCCTCGCTGCCGGCGTCAACAACACCGAAATCAATACGCGGCTGGGATGGTATTCGTCCACTGTAACGACGGATACGGGTTCAACATCCAAGCACCAGGATTCGCACGAGGAACAAAGAGCTGACGGAGGATGGAACGCCGCGACCCCGTTTCCGTTGATCCAGGGAACGGACTGCTGTGGTCGTGTGGTCCGCATAGGTGAGGGCGTGTCGGGTGGATTGATGGGTCGACGGGTCTTGGTGCGCGCCTGCATGCGACCCAAAGGCTTTGACGTGATGGACAGCGTCTGGATGGCCTCGGACTTCGATGGAGCCTTCGCAGAATACGTCAAGGTTCCCGCAAGCGAAGTCTTCCCGGTCGAATGTGAGTGGTCGGACGAGGAACTGGCGACGATTCCGTGTGCCTATGGGACAGCGGAGAACATGCTGCACCGGGCGCAAGTTGGACAGGATGACACAGTTTTAGTTGCGGGGGCGTCCGGCGGTGTCGGCTCGGCCGTCGTCCAACTGGCCAAGCGCCGGGGTGCGCACGTCACGGCGGTTACAAGCAAAAGTAAAGCTGAACAAGTTCGCGCGATCGGCGCTGACGTTGTCGTAGAGCGCGGTGGCGATCTCACCCGCGAGTTGGGACAGGAATCGATCGACGTCGTAGTGGACAACGTTGCCGGCGCCAGCTTTCCACAAATGCTCAAGGCTCTCCGGCGAGGCGGGCGTCTCGTGTCGTCCGGTGCCATCGCGGGCCCTCTCGTCGAACTGGACATGCGCGACATCTACCTAAAGGACATCACTCTGATCGGATGCACGGCCTGGGATGAGCCGGTTTTCCCGGCACTGATCTCGTATATCGAAGCGAACGAAGTCCGTCCTCTCTTGGCGAAGATCTATCCCCTTAAGCAAATCGCCCTGGCGCAGCATGAATTCATCAAGAAACAGCACCTCGGCAACTTCGTGCTGGTGCCACCGGCCCGCCCTTATTGAACCGCAACACCCAGTCAAGGATCACCTGAAGACCGAACGCGCCGGATCGCTCGGCATCCGTTCGCGAGCCGCCATCTAGAATTACTGCGATCGAAAGTCGTCGTTCTACTAGCAACTGGCGTCGTGCCTGATCGTTGTCGAGGCCTGTGCGCCGGGGCATCACTGGGCGCGAGTACTGATCGCCATGGGGTATGACGTGCAGATCGTAACGCTTCGGTGCGTGAAGGGCTAAGTGAGGCGCGGAATGAGCGACGCGACCGATGCCATGGCGATCTGCATTCGTTCCCACGCCCACAACGCCTTCATATACATCGTCGCGAGAAATGTGTAGAGAGGGCGTATAAAATCAAAGCCTTGCACACATGCCGCGCGCCGACTATTTGGCTACAGAGCCGTCGGATAGAGGGGACTGAGCGTGGGAGCTTTGGCAGAGATTCTACTTCTTGTCTTAGGCATAGCGAAATTTCTGATTTTTGCGCATGTGATCGTCTCATTGCTGATTAACTTTCAGGTCTTGAACTTACGGCAACCTGTCGTCGGAGGAATCTGGGAGGGGTTGGAGCGGCTTTTCCAACCAGTTTATGGCCCGCTACGCAAAGCGCTTCCGGACACGCGGCCGCTTGACCTTGCGCCATTGGCTGCGCTCGTTATCGTCTACATCCTTGAGATCTTAGTGGTTAGGTTGGTGTAACGGACTATCCAGCGGATCTTTGAAGTAGAAAGTGTGGGCGCTTAGATTTACAGAATAGTATGCATGAAAAAATTTTAAGATTTATTAGAGGTCGATTATGTGTAATTTGTCTTGATGATGTTTGGAGAAAGTTTTAAAATCAAGAGCCAATGTTCTTTATTGATTTGATCCGATTTTAATGTCAGAATAAATTTTTTGATTTCAGGGCAGGAATTCTAGATATCAACATACATAATGACCAGAATTATATTATACAACGGACGAAGTGCTGCTTGAAATTAGATCGCATTCTCATTAGATATTGTGCTTTGTAAATGAATCGATGATTTCTCATAAAAATTTCGTAAAGATGAAAATACTGATTCAGTATATTTCATTAGTGATGCGTCGGAGGTAGAGTTCTTGTCGTAAATATCCCAGTATTCTTGAGTGTATCTTTGATCATAAAGCCCAGAACCACGTTTAGCCTTTCTCAAAAACTCTGAGCGAGATCGTGTTGCATAGTGATTGACTTGTGCCCATTCATGGACGCCGTCGACGAGTGGTAGGCGCAGGGCCGGAGCCGCATCTTTGTAGAGGCGGGTGTAGTAAAACGCCTCTGGGATCTGAATGCCTCGTCCATGCAACCAGTGCTTTCGGCACTCGCGAAAGCTTGGTCTCAGCGTCGGCCGGTGGGTGTGCAGGCTCTCGATCGATGACGACCATCTGAAGAGCGTTTTGACCGGTTCGTGCAATTGATGATCCGTAGATGCAGCGCGCGTGAAACGTTCGATCACAAGAGCATCTTGCCAGTGCTCTTGACCGTTTGAGCCGAAGATCTTCCAATGTACGGCGAAGCCGTCTGCCCCATTCAGTCGACCGATCAGATCATCGACCTGCCCCTGTCCGAGGTGAATGTTCAAGAATTCGTCGATGTCGAGCCACATGACCCAATCACCATCACGCCATGGTAGCCGCTCGCCGATGCGCGATGCCGCGTGGAGTTGCGCAGCGACACCATCGGGAACAGGGTTGCGGATGTGCGTCAACCAGCCCAGTTCTGCGATTGCATCCAGCAGGGCCGGGGTATTGTCATCACAGTCATTCGTACAAACCACGATGTGATCGAAGCCGATCAGGCGATGGTAGGCGACCCACTCGAGGACGTAGGGCGCCTCGTTGCGCATGCATGAAAACAGGAACTTTCGTGACATTCACCAGAGCCCGGTCAAATGAAGGATAAGACCCGCTGCGATGCCGCTGCCAACGAGAGCCATCATTCCGGCGCGCAGCCTAAAGACAAGGACCATTGCTCCGAGGAAGAGTGCGATTTTGATCCACTCCGGATCGGATGGGCCTTTGGGTAAAAAAGCCGCTTCTGCAAGATATACAGCGAGGTTGGCGATAACTCCGACCACCGCGGCCGAGACGCCGTTCAGAAGGCGCCGTGCGAGCGGGACGGAATGCAGGCGTTCGACCGCCGGTGCGAAGGACAGGATGAGCGCGAAGCTGGGTGCGAAGGTGTAGAAGGTTGCGAGCAGCGCAGTTGTTGCGCCCAAAGTGAACTCGGGCGCCGTGGACCAGCCCGCGAAATAGCCCGCATAGGTGTTGACCAGGATCAGCGGGCCCGGCGTCGCCTCGGCGATTGCGAGACCGTTCAACATCTCGGCCGGTGTCAACCAAGCATACGTCTCGACCGCCTGATCGGCCACGAAGGGCAGCACCGCATAGGCGCCGCCAAAGGTCACCAACGCGGCCGTCGTGAACAGGGTTGCCACGCCGTCGAACGGATCGGGCCCGAAGACCGTGCGCGCGACTAGATAGACAGCGACGACCAGCCCGGCCGTGATGCCCAGAGTCTTGGCCGCCGTTGTCCAGACCGAAGGACCGGCCTGGGGCGTGGGGCCAATCTGATCTCCCGCAGGGAGTGCCAGCCCGGCCAGAGCCGCCATGGCCACGACGAGCGGGAAGGGTAAGTTGAGGAAGTACAGCGCGACGAACGCCGCAACGGCCAGCGCGATGTGCAAGGGGCCTGAGATCGCGCGCCCGGCCAGTTTACGCATTGCCGCCAAAACAAGTGCGATTACAACGGGTTGCACGCCTGCGAAGATCGCAGCCACCAAGGGCACCTGTCCGTGTGCCGCCGCGATCCAGGCCAGTGCGATCATCAGGATCATGCCGGGCACGACAAAGGCAAGGCCCGCGAACAGGCCGCCCCAAAGCCCGTGCAAGCGCCATCCAAGCCAGGTCGCGAGCTGCTGCGCCTCGGGTCCTGGCAGCATCATCGAGAACGCGAGGCCGCGGTCGAAGCTCTCCGCCGGAACCCAGCCGCGACGGGTCACTACCTCGTCCTGCATCAGCGCGATCTGCCCGGCCGGGCCGCCGAAAGACAGCAGGCCGATCTTGGTCCAGACCGGCAGAGCCTCGGAGAATCGCGGCGTCATTGGCGGATGTCCTCGAGCGTTGCCCCCGCGGCCACGAGCGCTTCGTAACCGCCCGTCACATAGCAGGAATCGCGCCCGTGGAGTAGCAGGAGGGCACAGGCAAATTGGCTCACCTCATGGCCGTGGACGCAGAAGGTGACGAGCTTGCCGCGCGCCTGTGTCAGAGGATCCAAGTGGTTGAATTCAAATGGATTTCGACTGAGCGCGCCAGAAATCCGATGGCCGGAAGCAAGTGCTGCGGGCGTCTTGCGCAGGTCGATCAGGGTAGCACCTTCGCGCACGATTTGCAGAGCCCGGGTGGCTGAGATTGTGGGTAAGTGGAAGGGTTCATCAAGCATGAATCATCGTTCCCCGAAACAGGGCCGATGCGATGCTTGGGCCGGAAAGCCTGACAGCGGGAGATCGCGTTACCCCGCTCCGATTGGCTACCATGCAGGTCAAGGCGGTTCAAGTTTGGCGCGATCTTCCGAAGTCGCCAAACGTGCGAACGTGTTGCGCGAATTCGTCGTTTCGCTGAGGATCGCGCGGTCGTCCGACGGCAAGTTAACCAGTCCGGAGGTGTCCCCGAAGACATACCGGAATCATGCCGCATCGGTAGTGCAAAGGTATTTCTTTCGTATGGCTTTGGTAACAACGCGGAGTCGGCTCGGAAAGGTTAACCGTGCTAAGCCATTGGTTATATTGGAGGCGCGTCAGCCAGCGCGATGCGAGACCGAGCGCACTTGGCCGGGACCGAGACGATCCAAATGGTGGGCTGGGAGCCCACCCTACGATTGCGTTTAAAGATCGGTGATGTCGCGACGTCAATCCTGAGCAATCATTGCAGTTCAAGCTCTTTCTCGGGTTTCGTGGCCTGAGCGACTGGCGGAATCCACTGATATGTATCGCGAGTGACCACAAACGGTGGGCGTCCTGCCACACCCTTCAGAAGCCGCTGCGGCGTATGCCAGCGCTGCTTTGCATCCTCCATGGATCGCCCAGGTTGGGTATAGATGCTCAGCAGGTTTCTCACCGTGCCAGCGTCGTATCGCCTTTCGACGATCCGGATGATCAGCAGTGTGCCCTCGCCGTTGAGCCACGACCGCCAGATCGCGTTCCGGATTTCCTTGTTTTCTTCGAATTCCTTGCGAATGCGGCGTTTCAGCCCCCACGCGTTCAGGGCCAGCACGGCCTGTTGAAAGGCGCTCGCAGCGGCGCCGACCGTCGCCATGCGCTGTTGCATGCGTGTGACCGAGGGTGGGACGACGATCTCCATCGGGCTGCCGATCACGGCCTTGGTCAGCGGGACGTTGGCCTTGGCATTCGGACCCTTCGTGGAACCGGTCGAGGGCGGGCCGCCTTTGGTGTTCGGGAGTTTGTCGAGAGACAGGAACGTGACGCCCTTTCCGGCCAGGGACTTCGTGACACCGCTGGCACTTCCGCCTTCGCCAATCACCACCAACTCTACCGATTTCGTCGGAAGCGTCGCGCCGGTCTTGATGGCGCTGTTCGCAACGTTCAAACGTTGAACGATGTCTTCCTTGAATGGCAGATCCTTCATGCCTTTGACGTGCGCAAGCAGGTTGCCAAAGTTCTTCGACAAGTTGGTCGTCAAGGCACTGGCAGAACTGACGTTGCCCGCGCGTTTGAACGCCTTGTTGTCGTAAATAATGAGATGTTGAGTTTTGGGATTGTATGCGAGGCCGTCGAATCCAGGAGCGTTTATCTTGTGCCCTTGTGAGCCGCTGGGCCCATCGACGATCATGTATCCCTTCTGTCCAAGTCTAAAGGCTGCCGTCTGTTCGCCGTAGTATCCTCTGTCTTGTCCTGCAGACATTGCAGATGCCCTCTGCTGTTGCAACCTCAGCGCGCATTTTACCGCTCAACTCGACTTACGAGAACGATTCGGTTGCTGTTTTCGCGATGTTTATTTGCGATCGACGTTGGTGTTCGCAGTTGAAATTTCACGAGATTTGTGGTGGCCGGTTGCCGAGAGCATGGCGGTTTGCGCGCGGGCCGTGATTGACGGTTTCATCGGTGTCCGGCTGAAAGCGGCAGGGAACGAGGTTGCAAACGCCAACCGGTCTTCTGTTGCGCTTAATGGAGAGTATGACGGTTGGGGGAAGTTCGAAAACATTCTGGAAGAACAAGAGAAGTCCGGCGACACGGCGCAGATCGCGCCGTGTTTTGAAACGGAGAAGGACCTCTCCGAGTCATAGTTCAAGATTTACTTAAGTGCGTATGGACGTACGCACGCAGTCTACCCGGATCGGTAGACCGGAGATCTTCGTTTTGTTTTCGAGTGCGAAGACTGCTTGGCTCTACTCCGCCGCCATCTTCGCGCCTTGCAACCAGCCCCACACGCGTTGTGGCGTCGCGGGCATGTCGACCCGGTGGACGCCGTGGTCCCAGACGGCATCCAGAACCGCGTTGGTGACGGCGGCGAGCGCGCCAACGGTTCCAGCCTCGCCGCAGCCCTTCATGCCGATATAGTTGGCGGTCGAGTAGACCGGCTCGGGCACGAAGGGCACCATGGGCACGTCGTCGGCGCGGGGCAGGGCGTAATCCATGAAGGAAGCCGAGAGCATCTGGCCGTCCGCGTCGTGGACCACGTGTTCAGTGATGGCCTGGCCGATGCCCTGGACGACTCCTCCGTGGACCTGGCCCTCGGCAAGCATCGGGTTCATCAGCCGGCCGAAATCGTCGACGACGGAGTACTTGACGCACGCCGTCGCGCCGGTGTCGAGGTCGATCTCGATCTCGGCGATGTGGCAGCCGTTGGGATAGGAGCGGCCGGGCAGTTCACGCTCGGAGCGTTGTGACAGCAGGTCGGTCAGGCCGCGCTCGCGGGCTTTGATCGAGAGGGTCATCAGGTCGACCGTGCGATCGGTGCCCGCGACGGCGAAACGGCCGTTTTCCCAGACGAGGTCAGCGCCGGAGATCTCGAGCTCCTCCTCGGCCAGCGGGCGCATCTTCTCGACCAGGTCTTCGACTGTGCCGTTGATGGCGGTTGACTGGGTGGTGACCGAGCGCGAGCCGCCGGTGCCGCCGCCGAACGGGATCAGGTGGCTGTCGCCCTGCTTGACGCGGATCTTGTCGAACGGGATGCCGGAGTGTTCGTGCAGGATCTGCATGTAGACGGTCTCGTGCCCCTGGCCGTTTGACTGGGTGCCGACGTGGAGGTCGACCATGCCGTCCTCGGCGAAGATCACCTCGGCGGATTCGTTGGGCGCGCCGAGGATGGACTCGATGTAGAAGCAGAGGCCGCGGCCGCGGAGCTTGCCTTTCGCGAGGCTTTCGGCTTTGCGGGCTTCGAACCCGTCCCAGTCGGCTTCGGACAGGCCGCGTGTCAGGACCTTGTCGAAATCGCCGACATCGTAGTTTTCGCCGGTGGGCGTGGCGTAGGGGAACTGGTCTGGTTTGATGAAGTTGATGCGGCGCAACTCGTCCGGGGCGAGCCCGAGCTCGCGCGCGGCGGTGTCCATGAAACGTTCGATGGAGTACTGCGCTTCCGGGCGGCCCGCGCCGCGATAGGCGTCGGTCGGGATGGTGTTGGTGTAGACGCCCTTGGTGTTCATCCAGACGGTCTGGATGTCGTAGACGCCGGTGAGGACGCGGGAATAGAGCTGGCTTTGCATGATCACGCCGAAGGGCGAGTTGTAGCCGCCGAGGTTCGAAAGCGCTTCGGTCTTGAAGCCGGTGATGCGGTTGTTCGCGTCAAAGCCCATGGTGAGCGTCGTGATGTTGTCGCGGCCCGCGCAATCCGACAAGATGGCCTCGCCGCGTTCCGAGATCCATTTGACAGGGCGCTTGAGCTGCATCGACGCGTGGCCGGCGCAGAAGTACTCGGGGTAGTTGAAGTTCTTCATGCCGAAGGCGCCGCCGACATCGTGGATCCGGATGCGGCAGGTCTCGGTTGTGAGGCCGAGGCGGCGGGCGAATTCCTCGCCCATGCGGTGGACGCCCTGGGCAGCGACGTGGAAGGTCATCATCTCGCCGTCCCAATCGGCGAGGCAGCCGCGAGTTTCCATCGAGACGACGTGGACGCGGTTGTTGATCGCCTCCATCGTGACGATGCGGTGGGCGTCGGCCAGGGCCTTTTCGGTGGCGGCCTTGTCGCCGATGCCCCAGTCGTAGCAGATGTTGCCGGGGGCTTCTGCGTGCAGTTGCGGGGCGTCACCGGCCTTGGCGGCGTGCATCTCGGTGACGACGGGCAGCTCGTCATAGTCGATCTCGACCAGTTCGGCGGCGTCCTTGGCCTGGGCCACCGTCTCGGCGACAATGCAGACGATCGGCTCGCCGACATAGCGCACCGTGCCCATCGAGAGCAGTGGGCGTTTCGGGGCGACCGAGGTCGAGCCATCGACGTTTGGCAGCGTCAGTTTGTCGAGGTCATTCTCGATCGCGTCTTCCAGGTACTCGCCGGTCATGACCATGAGCACTCCTGGCGCTGTCTTGGCATCCTCGATGTTCACAGTGATGTTGGCGTGGGCGACGGCCGAGCGGATGAAGTAGGCGCGGGCCTCATTGGCGAGCTGGATGTCTTCGACGTATTTGCCTTCACCGCGCAGGAAGCGGGGGTCTTCGACACGGCGAACGGGCTGGGAGATGCCAAACTTGGTCATGGGAGCTCCTTCTCGGTGAGGGCGGGTGACTGCAACGGAGGATTGCAGCCGATTTTGCGGTGCGGCGAACACTGCGCGTGCGGTGCAGCATAGCATGCATATGGAGTTGCGGCAGCCTGTGTCTAGTTCAGGAGTGTGACAGTTCGGCCCAACCCCGGTCCAGATAGGGCGTGTTTCCGATCCGTGATATTCGCAGGTGCGTTTGACCATGCTGCAACGTTTCGATGCGGGGCTCCGGCGGCCTGGGGCCGTCGACGAATGTTTCGTGCAGAACGCGACCGTCGAGTTGGCCAGCAAGCGGCAGGCCGAGCAAGTGCAGAACCGTTGGTAGGATATCGACATTGCCGGTCGGGGCGGCGTTCTGACCTTGGCCGAAAGCACTGCCACCCAGAACCAGCACGTTGTTCAACTCGTAACGGCTGAGGCCGCCATGGCATCCGCCGCCTTCCGGGTAAGGCGAGTTGTCAGCCGAGAGACCCGGTAGACCGTAGGCATTTGTGCCATCATCATGCGCGAGCGTGAGGTATATGTCCGGTGCACGCGGATGGTCGGCGCAGATATCGGCGTGACGCAGAGTACCGGGTAGGCCGTCGCGGGTGAAGACGGGTCCGGTGAAGGATTGGGCGAGCAGCCAGTCGGTCATGTCGACAATCAGATCAGGATCGCTGTCCCGGACCCAGATGCCCCCGGCATTGTGCACATAGAAGAGGTAGTCGGGAGATGGGCTATCCAGTTTGAACCCGGCGGCGCGGGCCTTGCCTTCGAGTCCGATCTTGCCGCCGGATAGCGAGATCTGCCCGTGGTCTGAAAGGGCGATGATCTGCAGATTGCCCGATGCGATCTCGTCTCGTTTGCGATGCAGGATTTCGCCGAATGCGGCGTCGACACCATGTGCAGCTGCGCGCGATTCTGGTGAGCCGATCTCGTGCCAATGGAAGCTTTCATCCGGTTCGCAAAGCCAGACGAGCGAGACATCGGGTTCCTGCGGGTCTATGACCTCGAGCCATGCTTCCACGGCGTGGCGGTTCCAATCAACCATCGGGCGGGTGTTGTCAGGGATTGGTCCAACGACCTCGGCGATGCGATCTGAGAGACCGCGCGGCACCGAAGCCGCGGGTCGACGGAGAGCGTAACGCATGTAACCGTAGCTTTGGGCGTTCAGGTTGATCAGCCGCGCACCGCCCGGCGTGCCCGCACTGATGCTGGCATAGCTGCGTCCGTGCGTTGCGAGGATGTCTGCCATCTGAGGGACACCAAACAGCGGTTCGCGCAGGTCGCCGATCATGGCTTCGAATGCAGCATCGTCGCCGGTGTTCAGGATGCCGTCGACGCCGGGCATCGGGAAGAGATTCGCGACGATACCGTGCTTGCGGGGATAGCAGCCGGTCGTGACTGAGCTTTGGTTCACGCGCGGCTCGGTCGGGAACGTGCTGTGGTGATCGGTACAGAGCACCCCGTGCCGAGCGAAGCCATGCAGGTTCGGCATCAGGTCGGCCGTCAGGAACTCGGGACGCAGCGCATCGAAGACAATGATCAGGATGCGTGACCGCATCTCAACCCTCCAGGCTCCGCACGAGATATCGCACTGTCTTGTCGCGATCGGGCAAGTGCGCCTCGCCCACCGTGTCGAAACCCTTCTTGGCATGGAAATTGAGAGAGCCCTGGTTGACGGGCACGGAGTTCACCTCGCAGCAAACCATCGGGTAGCCCTGTTCGCGGGCCATCGCGAATACGGCATCGTAGAGGGCGCTGCCGGTTCCGAGGACACCTGCCTCTGCATCGACTGCGATGCGATCGACATAGACAAAGCGGGGATAACGCTCGCGGAACCATAGGTAGTTCGGGCTGTCATAGTTCGCATCCTGATCGAAGCAGACGACGAAGCCGGATCTGGGTGGGCGCACGAAGGTGAGCCAGGAGGCTGCCACCAGATCCGCCAGGCCCGCTGCGTCCAGAGGTGACAGCAGATGCTCGTGTGTCTTGTTGAGTGGCAGAATCCAGGTGTGATCTTCGATGTTGGACAGACGAACTTCACTCATGCCAGCTCCGGGCGCGGATGCAGGTGGTCCATGCGGATCGACTTACCGTCAGGTTGCACTAACCGGACATGGTGGCGGCGCAGTTGCCGGGGCTCCGTCACCCCGCAGGAATGGGCGATCGTCTCGACCTCCTTGATGATCGACTTCGCATAGGCCGCCACGTTCTTGTACTTCTCGCGCGGGACCAGGCCCTTCTGGAATCTTGGGTCATGCGTCGTGATGCCGGTCGGGCAGGTGTTCTTGTTGCATTTCAACGCCTGGATGCAGCCGAGCGAGAACATGAACCCGCGTGCCGAGGTCACGAAATCAGCGCCCGTCGCCAGCGCCCAGGCCACATCGCCGGGATTGACCAGCTTGCCCGAGGTTATCACCCGGATCCGTTCGCGCAGGCCGTGCACGTGCAACAGGTCCGAGACGATGGGCAACGCCTCGCGCACCGTCAGACCGACAAGATCCATCAGCGGCATGGGAGCTGCTCCGGTCCCGCCATCGCCGCCATCGATCGCGATGAAATCCGGTGCGCTTTCAATGCCACGTCGGGCAACCTCCGCCGCCATCTCGTCGAGCCAGTCGGTGCCGCTGATCACGGTTTTGAAGCCGACCGGCTTGCCGGTGATCTCGCGGATGTTTGCGACAGCATCGAGAAGCTCCTGCACGGTCCCAATCTCGGCATGGCGGTTTGGCGAGATCGAGGCCTGTCCTTCCGGGATGCCCCGGATCTCGGAGATTTTCGCAGTCACCTTGCCCCCTGGCAGGATGCCTCCCTTGCCCGGTTTGGCGCCCTGGCTCAGTTTGATCTCGAACATCCGGACCTGCGGGTTGGCGGCTACGGCGCGGAGCTTTTCTTCGGACAGGCTGCCGTCATCGTTCCTGACGCCGTATTTCGCCGTGCCGATCTGAAAGACGATGTCGCATCCGCCTTCGAGGTGCCAATCCGATAGGCCGCCTTCGCCGGTGTTGTACCAGACCCCGGCCTTGGCAGCCCCGCGGCTGAGCGCCTTGACGGCGGGACGCGAGAGGGCCCCAAAGCTCATGCCCGAGATGTTGAAGAACGACGGCGCGTCATAGGGCTGTTTGCAGAACGGGCCGATCTGAAGCGGTTCTGTGCTGGCGAAATCCTGATCGAGCGGCGGGAAGGGTGCGTTCACGAAGATCGGCGTGCCGGTCACCGTGATGTTGCGTGTCGATCCGAAGGCGATTGTGTTGCTCTCGCCTGCGGCGGCCCGGCCGATCCAGTTGCGCTGGGCGCGGTTGAACGGCATCTCCTCGCGGTCCTGCGCGAAGAAGTACTGGCGGAAGAACTCTCCAAGTTCCGTGAACAGGTGGCGGAACCGGCCTAGCACCGGATAGTTTCGGCGCACCGCGTCTTTCGTTTGCACCCGGTCGACGACGAACATGATCGCCGCTGCCAGAACGGTGACGCCGATGGTGACCACGAACACGGCTGCAAGGATTTGCAGGCCCGACGCGACGATGTTCCAGAACCACATTTTCACCTCCTGTCAGCCATTATTGGGAGTCATTACCGGGTTCGAAGTGCCCCGCCAATTCCGAGAGATTGAAGACATTGTGACATCCATCACAGCCCGGTGACAGCGGCTTGTGCACTCTGGCGAAAACATCATGTGCGATGACAGGAACAACGGAGCCCGAAGATGCGGAACTTTCTGAAGGCAATTGCGCTGACGGTGGCTTTTGCAGGGGTTGCCGCAGGCTCCGCAGGCAGCGGTGCGTCTGGACCGCTCGAGGCTGGCGTCAGCTCTGCGTCTGAGCCCTTTGTGATTGCCGTTGGCGAGATGTCGGGGACCGTTCGGGTCGATGCCACGCGGAGCGCGCTTGACCGGGCGGATGTCACTCTGTCGATGCCTGGCGTGCCGTCGGTTGGGCCGGTTTCGCTGAACCTGGCGCTTTGGGATGGCGAGGCGTTGAGCTTTGCGTTGCCGGGGGCGTTTGAGACCCGTTATCGGGTCATTCGAATCGGTAATCGGATCGAGGTTGCGTCCGAGCAGGTTGTATTCCTTGACTCGGCCATCGTGGACTGACGCGGTCCGCGCGATTTGCCTCTTCAGACGAGATCATAGCCAAACCGCGTGACCCAGGCATGGAGCGCGTCGTTGGCGCGCTGCTGATCCTGTGGCGTGAGTTCGTCTCGCCAGCGACCGCGCGCGCCTGACTGGATGTGGCGGTCGTTGATCAGCGTTACCTGATCCTCGCGCATTGCGCGGGCCTTGGTGCGATGGGTTACGACGTGTGGGTTCGTTTTGTCCGCCAGTCGGTCCATCACCTGGCGATGCGCCTCGATCGAGGTCGCGGTGATCAAAGCCTCGGTTTCCTCGTCCGCCAGATCGAAGGTCAGCGCCTGCGTGATTGCTTTGATGGCGTGGCGAGGATCGGCCCGGAGGTCTTCATACCGCAGCCGCACGGCTTGAGGTGATCCGGTCCAGACGCAGTCGGTGTGGGAGAGATAAATCTGCATGGCGTGCAGTCCGTGCTCCAGATCCAGATCGTGCAGCTTCATCAGAGAGACGAGGCAATCGCGCGGATCGCGAATGTTCCAGATGACGTGCGCGCCGGCGCGGTCGAGAGCCGTGCGCAGGATCTGCGGATCGATCAGGTGCGTGTGGATGATGAGAGCCGGATTGGCTGGGGCAGATCGAACGATCGAGAGGAACTCCGGAAGATGCCGCCGTTCCTGTGGGTTGTAGCGTGTCCAGCGAATGCCCCGGCGTTCGAACATCAGGCGCACGAGGTTGCCGACCAGCACCGTGCCCGATCTGGGCAGTCCTCCGTTGATGATCAGCATGGGTCCTGGCTGTTCTCGTGTACGCATCTTGGCGTTACAGATTTGTCACAGTTGCATGGCGGCTATGCAGAATGAGCCGTTTCTCGACCAATCACAATGATCCTATCTGAAGTGTAGATGCCGCCGTCCCCCCTCCCCCTCGGCGGCAATGGGCGGATCCGCAGTGCCCCCTCACCGTGGATCCGCCCTTTCCTGTCTAAGGCACATGAGTTAGGACGGCGCCATGCCGAACACGCCCGATCTCGACCGCCCGATCGTCAAGCTGCGCCCGGGCAAGGGCGGGCGTTTGCGCAACGGTGCACCTTGGGTGTTCGCGGACGAGATCGCGATGGACCGGCGCACGCGCAAACTGGTGCCCGGAACGCTGGTCGATCTGCGGGACGGAGAAGAGGCGCTGGGGCTTGCGGCGTTCAATCCGGACAGCCAGATCTCGGCGCGCTTGCTTGGCGGTCCTGCCGAGACCCCGGTTGATGCCGATTGGTTCGCAGGACGGATACGCCGTGCATTGCAACTCAGGGATCGCCTTTTCGACACGCCCTTTTACCGGCTCGTGCATGCCGAGGGCGATGGCTTGCCGGGGACGGTCATCGATCGATTTGGCGATGCCGTCGTGATCCAGCCGAACGCGGCCTGGGTGGACGCGCGTTTGCCGGAGCTGATCGATGCAGTCCGGCGGGAAACCGAATGCGAGACCGTGATCGTCAATGCAACGTCGCGCGTTCGCAAACTCGAAGGTCTGGGCGAGCGGATGGACTCGATTGGTGCCGAGCTGAACGGGCCGGTCGAAGTTCAGATGAACGGTGCGAAATACCTGGCTGATCTGACCGGTGGCCAGAAGACGGGGCTGTTTTATGACCAGCGGCCGAACCATGCCTTTCTGCAGAGGCTGTGCCCGGGCAACAGCATGCTCGACGTCTTTTGCCATGTCGGAGGCTTCGGACTTGCAGCGCTGGCGGCAAATGCCCGTCACGTGACGGCGGTTGACAGTTCTGCGCCCGCGCTGGCGCTGGCGACCGAGGCGGCCAACCGGATGGGGGTGGCGGATGCCTTCGAGACGACGCGTTCGGATGCCTTCGAAGCGCTACAGGGTCTGAGCGGTCAACGGTTCGACGTCGTCGTTTGTGATCCACCGGCCTTTGCACCGAACAAATCAGCGCTGAATGCCGGGTTGAGGGCTTATGAGCGTATCGCACGTCTGTCCGCCGGTCTGGTGGGTCCCGGCGGCTTTCTGGTCCTGTGTTCCTGCAGCCATGCCGCGGGCGTCGCCGAGTTCTACAAGGCCTGTACGAGCGGTATCCGCCGCGCTGGACGCGAGGCCGTCTTGTTGCATTCCGGGCGCGCTGGCCCGGATCATCCCGTGCACTGCGGCTTGCCGGAGACAAGCTATCTCAAGGCGCTGTTCTTCCGTCTGGATGGGTGAGGCCGAGTCTATCGTGGGGCGCCGGGTCTTTCTGGATGCCTGCGTGCTGTTTCCGCCTGTCGTGCGATCCATGCTTATGGCGTTGGCGGAAGAAGATCTGTTTGATCCGTATTGGTCGCCGCGCGTGCTGGATGAATGGCGCCTGGCCGTTGTGCGCAAGCATGGATTGTCGGCCGAAGGGGATGTCGACGCTGCGCAGCAACTGATGTCAGCACGATTTCCGGATGCCTCTGGTTTGCCGGACCCGGATTTCGAGGCGCAACTTCACCTGCCCGACCCTGCCGACACCCATGTCCTCGCGGCTGCTCACGCCGTGGAGGCGGATGTCCTGCTCACGTTCAATCTGCGAGATTTTCCGCGCCCGGTCATGGCCGGGCTTGAGATTGTTGCCCGGCATCCGGACGAATACCTCTGGGAGCTGCTTAGCAAGGTTCCGGATGAGGCGTCGGCATCAATGCGAGCCGTCCTTGATCGAGCTGGCATCGCCAAGGAACGCCGTCGAAAAGCTCTGAAGCGTGCGCGCCTTTCGCGCACGGGTAAGGCATTGGAGGCTCTCGATCAGGGTTTGGCGTGAGTGCAGCCCTCAGCGATGGCGCGTTCGATCGACGGGCTAATCGTTCCGTCGGTTCATCCAGGGCAGGGGCGCCACAGGGATCCCGTCGTCGTGCAGCTCTTTGGCATCCTTGATGGTAGCCTCGCCCCAGATCGCCCGTGCATCAGACTCACCATCGTGAATCTTGCGCGCCTCGGACGCGAACTCCTTACCCACGTAGTCGGAGTTCTTTTCGAGATGCGCGCGCATTTCGCGCAGTGCGACTTCAGCTGGGGAGGCGGGTGCAGAGAGTGTCGCAGGCGCTGTTTGCGGCTGCTCAGTCTTCTGGTTCTGGGTCCGGGTGCCCGAGACGGCTGGCGCCATGATGGCCTTCTCGATACGTTCGGAACCGCAGATCGGGCAGGCGACCTGGCCAACCTTGACGAGTTTGTCGTACGAGGCTGAATCCTTGAACCACGACTCGAAACGGTGATCGTCTGGACATTTCAACGAATATCGGATCATTGCAATTCGAACTGCTTTCCCTCGGGTACACCTAGCTTATATGACTATTGCGTGACGCATTTCCAATGCACTTTGGTCACAGCAGTGTGTTACTGTTTCGTTCACAGAGCAGTTCGATCCTAACGAAAAAATGTCAAATTTTTCGATCCGATATGCGGTTTTACCGGCGGCAGGAAGCTGCGGCGCCTGGCTGATTGGTGGAGCGGCGGACGTCGGCGCCTTGTCGATGGCCGCGATCATCGCCGCCGGTGCCGTTGCGGGCTCGCTCGCGGCGCAATTGCTTGCTCCGGGACGGGCAACGCAGACTGGAAACCATGAAGCGCTCGATACGCTGCCCGAGGGCGAGCAGCTTCGGCGCGTTCAGAAGTCCCGACCGTTCGAGAGACTGGCCAACGCGCTCGACTCGCTGCCGATCGGAATGCTGGTTATCGGGCCGAACCAGACGATCCTGCACGCCAACGGCATGATGCGGTCGATTTTCGGTCTTTCGGATCAACCGGGGTATCCCGTCGAAACGCTCCGCTCGAGCAGGCTTCTGGAAGCCATCTCGAAATCCGCCGAGAGCGGAACCCCCGCGACGTTCGAGATGGTTTTGTCCCGGGGATCGGACACGTATCTGAATGCCTATGTCCGACCTCTGGATCCGGCCCGGAACGATGGCGCGTCGATGATCGTCTCGATCGAAGACGTGACACAGGCGCGCCAGGCGGACGAGGTGCATCGCGATTTTGTCGCGAACGCGAGCCATGAGCTGAAAACGCCGCTTGCCGTCATCTCTGGCTTGATCGAGACACTGCAGGGTCCGGCGCGCGGCGATCCTGTCGGGACCGAGCGGTTTCTGGGCCGGCTGGCGACCCAGACGCGGCGGATGACGGGTCTGATCGACGATCTGATGTCACTGAATCGGATCGAAATGAATGAGCGCGTGTTGCCCAGCGCTCCCGAAGAGCTGACGGTCCTGGTCAGCGAGGTGATTGACAGCCTGCGCCCCGTTGCGGATGCCTCGGACGTGGAGTTGTTGGTAGACACTTTTCCGCGCTCGGTCAGTGTCATGGCGGAGCGCGAGGAGCTTTCCCAACTGTTCGCGAATCTGATCGACAACGCCATCAAGTATGGTGGGATCGGCAAGAACGTGCAGATCGCCTGGCGGCGGTCCGATGAACCCGGGCAGATCGGCGTCGCCGTCACCGACCAGGGCCCGGGCATTGCGCGTGAGCACCTGCCGCGCCTGACGGAGCGGTTTTACCGCGTCGATATCGGCCGCTCTCGCGAGAAGGGTGGTACGGGGCTGGGCCTCGCGATCTGCAAGCATATCGTGAACCGGCACCGAGGGCGGCTGGAGATTGAAAGCACAATCGGCGAAGGTTCGCGCTTCACGGTGTGGTTGCCGTGCCGATTCAGTGACCGGAAATCAACGGACGTCTCGACGGTGTCGGCCTAGCCAAATCGGCGCAAATGCTCCCGATAGACTCCCTGTTCATAGACAACTTTTCCACAGGCGTGAAATAGCTGAGTTTTTACAGTGAGTTATACTGTCATAAATCTTATGCATACTGGTGACAAAAGGGTCTTTGCCGCAACTTAGTTTGCGGCCATCGAGATACCGTTTTTGGGAGATAAACCGTGACCCTCCGCACAACTGCAATCGTTGCCGCTGTCGCAACGATCGCCATGGCCGGCAGCGCCGTGGCTCGCGACCAGATCAAGATCGTCGGCTCCTCGACTGTCTTCCCGTTCTCTACCGCCGTTGCCGAAGCTTTCGGCAAGTCGACGGGCAACCCGACGCCGGTTGTTGAATCGACTGGATCGGGCGGTGGCCTGAAGTTGTTCTGCCAGGGCGTTGGCACTGACACTCCGGACATCACGAACGCTTCGCGCCGCATGAAGGCGAAGGAGTTCAAGCTCTGCAACTCCAACGGTGTCACCGACATCATCGAGTCGGTTGTCGGCTTTGACGGGATCGTCGTCGCCAACACCAAGAACGCACCAGAATTCAAGCTGACCCGCGAGATCCTGTTCAAGGCGCTGGCAAAGGGCCAGGGCGAGCCGACCATGTGGAACGAGATCGATCCGTCGCTGCCCGCGGCCAAGATTGAAGTCCTGGGTCCGCCGCCGTCCTCCGGCACCCGTGACGCGTTCGAAGAGCTGGCCATTCAGGCAGGCTGCAAGGCTGCCGGTCTGGACAAGGCAACCTGCAAATCGGTCGAAATCCGTGACGATGGCGCGTATGTCGACGCGGGCGAGAACGACAACCTGATCGTCTCGAAGCTGGAAGCCAACGCAAACGCCGTCGGCGTGTTCGGGTTCTCGTTCCTCGATCAGAACGCCGACAAGCTGAAGGGTGCTGTCATTGGCGGAGTCGAGCCGACCTTCGACAACATCGCGTCGGGCGACTATCCGGTATCGCGGTCGATGTACTTCTACATCAAGAAGGCCCACGTGGGCGTTGTTCCCGGCGTCATGGAGTACGCAGCCGAGTTTGTGTCCGAGGATGCATCGGGCGATGACGGCTACCTGACCGAGAAGGGCCTGATCCCGCTTCCGGTCGCAGCACACACCGACAACGCCACCAAGGTGCTGTCGCAGTCGGTCATGACCGGCAACGAAGGCCTGAAGTAAATCACTCTTCCGGTGCGGGGGCTCTCCCTCCGCACCGTCTCGTACCTGTTTCGTGTTTGCGTGCTTTGCTTTCATTCGTTTTGCACTTTTCAGAAGCACGCGGCCGTGCAGCGCGGTCGGACGGGGACCTGCCATGCTGACGATTGCTCTTTTGGGCGTAGTGATCCTGGGGATCGCCGGCTACGTGATCGCACGGCAACGCGCCGTAGCCGTGTCGGGGGGAGAGACTGCTGCGCTGCATTCGCGCCCCGGGTATCACGGGCTCTACGCCCTGACTGTGACGACCCTGGTCGGGATCGGTGTCTTCATCGTCGCCAGTGCCATTGGCAGTTGGTATCTCGGGTCGTCGATGCGATCCGCACTGGCGGATCTTGATCCGACCATCTCCGGATTGCAGGCAGATCGTGTTCTCCAGGACGCACGGGCCATTGCGACCGGCGGTGTGACCTCGGCGGTTGACGCCCTGAGAGAAGAGTTGTCGGGCGTCTTCTCCAGCGTCAATGCGACCCGGGTCTGGGGCATCACGATCCTGACGCTGGGCGGTGCGATCGCCGCCCTTTTCTTTGCGCTGCAGACGATCACGACTGAGTTCCGCGCGCGGAACAAGTCCGAGACGATTTTCCGAACGATCCTGTGGTCGACCGCGGCCGTTGCGGTCGTGACGACCGTGATGATCTTCATCGCCCTGATCGGGGAGACCTTGAACTTCTTCACCGGCGTCTTGGACTGGCGGATCGACAAGTTCCTGTTCGGCCTGACCTGGAGCCCGCTTTCCGGGGTGCACACGGGAGAGATGTCGCCCGACAAGGTTGGCGCCGTGCCGTTGTTCGTCGGCACTTTGATGATCACGGTGATCGCGATGCTCGTTGCGATCCCGATCGGTCTGTTTGCAGCGATCTACCTGTCCGAGTTTGCCTCGACCCATGTTCGCGCCTGGGCCAAGCCAATGCTCGAGATCCTCGCGGGTATCCCGACCGTCGTTTATGGTTTCTTCGCCGCAACCACCGTCGCCCCGTTCATGGTAGGCATGGGCGCGTCGCTCGGGATCTCGGTCGAGGCCGAGAGCGCCCTGGCGGCGGGTCTGGTGATGGGGATCATGATCATCCCGTTCATCTCGTCGCTGTCCGACGATGTCATCAATGCCGTGCCGCAGTCGTTGCGCGATGGGTCTTATGGATTGGGCGCGACCAGGGCCGAGACGATCATGAAGGTTGTCCTGCCTGCCGCACTTCCCGGCATCGTATCGGCCTCTCTGCTGGGGATTTCCCGTGCCGTTGGCGAGACGATGATCGTTGTGATGGCCGTCGGACAATCGGCAAACCTGACGTTCAATCCGCTGGACAAGGTCACCACTGTGACCGTTCAGATCACGATGCTGATCCTGGGCGATACCGAAGCCGAGACCGCCGCAGGTCCTGCCTACACCTTGGGTTTTGCACTGTTCGCCGCGACGCTGAGCCTGAACATCATCGCGCTGCGGATCGTCCGCAAGTATCGCCAGAAATACGACTGAGGACGCAGCCATGACCGACACGACGTCAGAACCCGCGTTCGACATGGCCAAGCTGTCTGCGAAGCATACGTCGCAGGAAGCCGAGGCCCGGACCAAACGACGCCACTGGGCCGAGTTCCGGCTGAAAGCGTATGGTATCCTGGCGATCTTGTTTGCCGCGGTGGCGCTTGTCATTCTGGTTTACACAATTGTCGCCAAGACGCTGACGGTGACAAACGAGTTCTATCTTTCGCTCGACGTGCCGATCCAGTTAACCGAGCGGCAGTCGGCCACGCTGACCGACGACAATCCCAACACCAATGCCAATCTGGAGAACCTGATTTTCCAGGCCATGGGCGTGCAATTGGAGGCGCCGCACCGGGGACGCAGTGCGCGTCCGCTGAAAGGGTTGATATCGACTTACGAGGGGTTTTCGCTGGGCGAGATCGTCGGGGCGAATCTGGATCTGATTGGCGGCAATTATCATTTCGAGGCGCTGCTCGATGACAATCTTCAGCTCTACATGAAGGGTGACTTCGGTCGTCTGAGCGATGCCGGGACCGCTGGTCCTATAACCATCAGCGCGGGCGACTCCGGAGACCAGGTTGTCATTTCTGCGGCGAGCAACGCTTTTGGCGCCTCACGCATCGCAATGCGCGAGGATCGCGCAGCAGAGGGTCGTGCGCTGCGCCGATCTGCCCGGGATCAGGAGCGTGCGTTCAATGAAACGCAAGAAGCACTTGATGATGCGACAGATCCGGCGGAGCGCAACCGCCTGCAAAAGCTCCTCGACGGCTTTGGCCAGCAGCGCGACCAGATCTTTGCACGCGCAGATGCGGCCCTGACCGAGGCGACCGACCAGCGCAACAACTTTACGCTGCGCACGGACGATCCTTCGGTGTTCATCCGCGCAAACGGGGGTTGGATCAAGATCACCGAGATGGAGCCGGAGCGTCTGGTCGGGACCGTTATGAACCCGCTGAGTCAATTTGGCGAAGTTCCAGAAGGCAAGTGGAGCGGTCTGCTGATGACCTCGCCGGAAGCCGAACGCAAGATCAGCGACCGCCAACTCTTGTGGATGGAGGACCTGAAACGGGAAGACCGTATCGTCACGCACTTCAACCAGCGCGTTCTTTTCAGTTCCGACAGTGCGCAGGCCGAACTCGCCGGGATCTGGGGCGCGCTGATCGGCTCGTTCTGGACGATGATGGTGACCTTCGCGATCGTGTTCCCGATCGGGGTGATGGCGTCGATCTATCTCGAGGAATTCGCACCAAAGAACCGGCTGACGGACTTTATCGAGGTCAACATCAACAACCTCGCCGCCGTCCCTTCGATCGTTTTCGGCCTGCTCGGTCTGACCATTCTTCTATCCGGCGTGAAATTGTTTGGGATCGAACTGTTCGACGGCTTGCTGAAGGTGTTCGCGGAAGATCCGCGGTCGACACCGCTTGCCGGTGGCGTGGTGCTGGCGCTGATGTCGCTGCCGACGATCATCATTGCATCGCGCGCATCGATCAAGGCGGTGCCACCGTCGATCCGGGACGCCGCCTTGGGCCTGGGTGCCTCGAAACTGCAGACCTCGACGCACCATGTCCTGCCACTGGCGATGCCGGGCATCCTGACGGGCTCGATCATCGCGATGGCGCAGGCGCTCGGCGAGACCGCGCCGCTGATTATCATCGGCATGAACAGCTTCATCCAGGATCCACCCGGCGGCCCGCTGGACAAGGCGAACGTGCTTCCGTCGTTGATCTATCTCTGGAACAACAACTCTGAGCGCTTATTTGATGGCAAGACCGCAGTGGCAATCTCGGTTCTGTTGATTTTCCTCATCCTCATGAACGCGCTTGCGGTTGTGCTGCGCAAACGCTTTGAAAGGCGCTGGTAATGCTGGACTCCGGAGCAACAATGGCGGCCGACTTCAAGATCACTGCATCCAAGGTGAACGTGCACTATGGTGAAGCGCACGCCATCAAGGATGTTGACGTGAACATCGAGTCGAACGCGGTCACCGCGTTCATCGGCCCGTCGGGGTGCGGGAAGTCGACCTTCCTGCGCTGCCTGAACCGAATGAACGACACGATCGATATCTGCCGCGTGTCGGGGGAGATCCTGCTGGACGGCCTGGATATCTACCAGAAGAAAGTCGATCCGGTGAACCTGCGCGCCAGGGTTGGCATGGTGTTCCAGAAACCGAACCCGTTTCCCAAATCGATCTATGACAATGTCGCCTATGGTCCGCGCATCCACGGTCTGGCCAAAGACAAGGCCGAACTGGATCAAATCGTAGAGCAGTCCTTGCGCCGCGCAGCACTCTGGAATGAGGCCAAGGATCGGCTTGATCAGCCTGGTACCGGCCTGTCGGGTGGCCAGCAGCAACGCCTGTGCATCGCCCGCGCAGTGGCAACGGCGCCCGAGGTGCTGCTGATGGACGAACCCTGTTCGGCGCTTGACCCGATCGCGACGGCTCAGGTTGAGGAATTGATCGACGAATTGCGCGCGAGCTATTCGGTGGTGATCGTCACGCACTCGATGCAACAGGCTGCCCGCGTCAGCCAGAAGACGGCGTTCTTTCACCTGGGCCATCTGCTGGAGTTCGGCGAGACATCCAAGATCTTCACCAACCCCGATCATGAGAAGACACAGCAATATATCACTGGCCGCTTCGGCTGATAGGGAGTACGCGCTTGCAAATGCGTCCAAAGCATATCGTCACCGCATTCGATGCCGACCTTCGGGCCATATCCGCCCGGATCTCCGAGATGGGTGGTCTGGCCGAAGAGCAGCTTGGCTCATCCATCGAGGCGTTGCGCGAACGTGACTCGGAACTAGCCGAGGAAATCATCCGGGTCGACAAACGGCTCGACAATATGGAGATGCGGTTGGAGCAGAGCGCCATCGAGGTGATGGCGCTGCGCCAGCCAATGGCGGACGATCTGCGCGAAGTCGTGGCGGCCCTGAAGGTCGCCTCGACGCTGGAGCGGATCGGCGATCTTGCTAAGAACATCGCCAAACGAACGCTGGTCCTGAACCAGAGCGAACCCTTGCGCGTCGTGTCGTCGGTGACGCGCCTTGGTAAACAGGTACAGACGCTGCTGGCCGAAGCGTTGGATGCCTATACCGTGCGCGACAAGGCGCTGGCCGTTGCCGTGTGGAAGCGCGATGTCGAGATTGACGAGATGCACAACTCGATTTTCCGCGAACTGACGACTTATATGATGGAGGATCCGCGGACGATCGGCCACTGCTCGCAATTGCTGTTTGTGGTGAAGAACCTCGAACGCATCGGCGATCACACGACCTTCATTGCCGAGATGACGTACTTCGTCACCGAGGGGCGGCAGTTGAGTGACGATCGACCCAAGAGCAACGACTGGGACGAATTGAAGCCAGGGAACGAGCAGGACTGAGGCAGGAGCAAAGCAATGGGCGCGCAGATTCTGATCGTGGAAGATGAGGAGGCTCTGTCCGAACTTCTGGAATACAACCTCTCAAGCGAAGGCTTCGCGGTGAAGACGACGCCGCATGGCGATGATGCCATGCTTGTGCTGGACGAAGACAGGCCGGACCTGTTGCTGCTGGACTGGATGCTGCCGGGGCTATCGGGGATCGAGATCTGCCGCCGCGTGCGGGCGCGGTCTGACACCCGTGACATGCCCATCATCATGATGACCGCGCGCGGCGAGGAGGCGGACCGGATCCGCGGCCTCGATACCGGCGCCGACGATTATCTGACCAAGCCGTTTTCGATCCCCGAGCTGACGGCGCGCGTGCGGGCGTTGCTGCGCCGGGCACGGCCGACGATTGCCTCGGACATGGCCACGTTCGGCGACCTCATGCTGGATCGAGAGACGCGCCGTGTGCACCGGGCAAACAAGGAGATCCACCTTGGCCCGACCGAGTTCCGCCTGTTGGATTGCCTTATGCAGCGGCCGGGCCGGGTCTATAGCCGCGAGCAATTGCTCGACCTGGTCTGGGGCCGCGATGTCTATGTCGAGGTTCGCACTGTGGATGTGCACATCGGGCGCCTGCGCAAGGCCCTGAACGGACGGGGTCAGCGCGATCCCATCCGTACCGTGCGCGCCGCGGGCTATGCGCTGGACGAAACCTATCCCAGCTGATCAGCGGGCGAAGAACAGAATATCGTCCGGACCGAGTGGCGACGAGTTGTAGCCAATCGCCAGATCCTTCAGGAACTTGTCCGCGGGTTCGAACTCGCCGTGATTGCGACGCAGTTCCATCCAGAGCGTGGGTTTCGACTTCTTCAGTGTCTCGACCGCACCTTCCAGAACCGACATCTGCATCCCTTCGACATCGATCTTGATGAAATCAACCTCGTCCGGGAAGCTCTCATCCAGCGTGGTCACCGGCACCTCGCCTTCCATGCTTTCGCGATAGGCCGTCCCATGGAAGCTGGTATTGCGATGCAGGACCATGTCGGCGCCGCCCACGCGTGATCCGACGGCTGCATTGACGGCCTTGATCCGGTCCAGCCCGTTTGCCTCGAGATTGCGTTTCAGAAGCCGGTAGACATAGCGCTGTGGTTCGAAGCAGGTGATGTCCTCGATCCCGGCGATCAGGCCCATATAAACCGAATGATTGCCGACGTTCGCGCCGACATCCACCGCGCGCTTGCATTCGCGCAGCCTCGGCAGAGCCTTGTCGAGCAGACGGAACTCCCAGAAGGTTCGCTTCTCCATCATGTAACGCTGGATGTTGTCGGTCAGCGCGTCCGGGACGTGGAAATGGACCTCGTGGTCCTGATGGACGAAGCGCATCCGGGCGTCAGGGCCCAGCGATTGCATCGACATCAGCGTGTAGAGCGACCCGATTTTCTTCTCGAGGCGGTTGATCGCCTCGACCACCGGCGCATTGGGATCGGATTCGGTCATTCTGACCTCTCGTTACAGTCTCGGTCCAGCACGACGCCGGGCTCTGGCCCGACATTACGTGTCATGCGGATGCATCTTTTCCAAGTGCTTAACGGTGCGGACCGCCATGTGATTGCGGACAATCTGGGCTTGGATCGATCACGTCGCGCCCGCGCAGACGTGGTTTCAGACTGGCCTCTCCGGGTCTTGTTGCGATTGTAGGCGCTCTTTCCGTGAAACGGAAAGCGCTTGCGCCAGTCAATTTTCTGCGGGTTCGACTGGATGCGCAGGTTCCAGCCCCAGCGAGCAATCGACAATCGACCTCAGCGCGGTGCGTGCGATGTCTTCGAAACACTCGTCCGTCCAGCAAAGCGCGTGTGGCGTCAGGATCACGTTGTCCATCCCGATCAGAGGACTCGCGGAGTCTAGCGGTTCTTGTTCCGTTACATCCAGTGCCGCCGATGCAATCTGGCCAGTCCGAAGCGCGTCGATCAGCGCGATCTCGTCATGAACGGGTCCGCGTGCCACGTTGATGAAACTCGCGGTCGGCTTCATCGCCGCGAACGTATCGGCGTTCATCAGGTGCCGCGTCTCATCGTTCAAGGGACATGCCGCAACAACAAAATCAGCCCGCGTGAGAAGATCTTCGAATGTCACAAGATGGGCTCCGAGATCGTGCAGCCTTTCCCTCCCAACATATGGGTCCGCTGCAACGACCTCCCGAAAGAACGGACGGGCCAGAGGGATTAGCTCTTGTCCGATGCCGCCCGCGCCGATCAGACCCAGCGTCCGACCCCGCAGTCCGGTTCCCATGAAGTCGGTGCGGTCATTCCACCCGCCGGTGCGGACCAGCCGGTCCTTTGCCATCAATCGACCGGACAGCGCGAAGATCATGGTCAAAGCGGCGACAGCGACTGGGCGGCGAATTGCGTGCGGTGTGTTCGTGACTGTCACGCCGCGTGCGGCGCATGCCGCGACATCGACCGTATCGAACCCCACCCCGTTGCGCGCGACGATCTTCAGGCGGCCATCCGGCCGTCCAACGCTTGCAGCTGTGACGGACGGCAGGTTGACGTGAAGTCCGTCATAGCGCGCGGCGATGTCGGCTGTGATCTCGGTCACATCCTCTGGCAGCCATTCCCAATCGATGTCCGGGTTCCGGTCGAGTTCGTCGAATGCGGTGGCGCTGAACGCGGGGGTCCCGTCGCTCTTCAGAAGATCCCGGGTCGATGCGATCTTGAACGCCATCAGAGTTCAGCGAAGTCCTTGAGCATGCTGCCGACGGCATTGCCGAGCAGCGCCTGATCGGGACCGACTGCCAGCATGTTAAAGCCGTAGCCGGCATATTCCCGCGCCCAGTTCAGGTCGGACGCCATAAACCCTAGCCCCTTGTTATGGGTCCGCGCGGCACGGACAATCCGGCCCAGAGCATCCAGGTACCGCCTGCTCTGGAAGCCGCCGGGCTCACCCAGAAAATTGGTCAGATCGAAATGGCCGACCCAGAGCACGTCTATTCCCTCGACCGCGGCGATATCCTCGACGGCGTCCAGCCCGCGCTCGGTCTCGATCTGCGCGATCACCAGAATCTCGTCATTGGCATGTCGGATCTTCTCGTCCGGATAGCCGGGAAGATAGTCGTCATGCGCGAAACCGAAGGCAGCACCGCGGCGCCCGAGCGGGGGATAACGGCTTGCCGCGACGATCGCTTGCGCCTTTTCGACGCTGTCGACCATCGGCACCATGACCCCGCGCAGGCCGATGTCCAAAGCGCGCGCCAGGAAGTGATACTCGCCGCGCGGCACCCGTGCCATCGGTGTGATCGGCAGCCCCCGGCAGAAGCTGACCTGATCGCGCAAGGTCTCGAACCCGATGCCCGTATGCTCCATGTCATAGATCAGATACTCGCACCCGGCCGAGAACATGATCTGCGGCAAGCCCGGGCTGAAGAACTCGAACACCATGGCGCCGAGCACCCGCTCGCTTCGCATCACCCGTTCGCGGATCATTGTCATGTGTCTCTCGCCTCGCTTGGTGGGAGACGATGCACGACGGGGGCGTGGCCCGCAAGTCTAGGACGAGCGCTCGATCCGGCAGGTGAAGCAGTTGTTCTCCGACGATCGGGCGTGGACGTAAGCGACACGCTCGTCCGAGAGCATGTCTGCGGCCTGATCGGCGATGTCGTCGCGATGGACGATCCTGCCCAGCCCGTAGACGATCCGATCATCGGGCGAATAGCCCTTGAGCAGTCGATGTTCCGGCGATTGAGCAAGGACCGGGGGCATCTCGTCGCCTTCCCAACGGTGGCACTCATCGGCGCACAGGAAGATCGGCCCAAGCTCGGCATAGGGTTGCAGGCTGTCGAACGGCCGATGCGCGAGGATCAGGTAGGGTTTGCCCTTCGGGATGTATTGCAGGCAGTGGCGGCAGGGATAGCCAGGACCTGGAGAGACTGCGTGTTCTGGCGGCTGCCCGTTGGCATCGAGTGCACCGTTGCGATAGGCGGTTGCCTGCTCGGTCGACAGGGCGTTTGCGATGACCTTACTCATCATTGATCTCCATCGTTGCTTTGGCATGACGATGCCGCGTGAGAGATCGGTCCTCCACCCGGATCTTGCGGTCAGTGCGCCGGGTCAGAAGAAACTCTGCGGGTCGATGTCGATCACGACGCGCACGGCGGAGGGACATTTGACGCTATCGCGCCAGCGCTTCAGCAGCGGTTGGATTGCAATACCCTTCGGCGCCTTGGCCAGAAGACGCACCCTGGACTTACCGCGCAGGCGGGCGAACGGGGCTGGAGCGGGGCCGAAGACATCCACGCCGGCCGACATCAGCGGGCCCGAAGCGCGGCCCAGATCATTCGCCACCGACCAGACCTGCGCATCGTCGGTGCCCGAGACGATGATCCCGGCCATCCGGCCATAGGGCGGGACGCCGGCATCGTTGCGAAGATAGGCCTCCTGACGCCAGAACGCCTCAGCATCGCCCGACATGATTGCCCGGAGCACGCCGTGTTCGGGCTGCACTGTCTGGATCATCGCCGTGCCCTTGCGGTCGGCGCGCCCCGCCCGTCCCGCAACCTGATGCAGGATCTGGAACGTCTTCTCGGCGGCACGCAGATCGCCACCTTGTAGACCCATATCGGCATCAATCACGCCGACGAGCGTCAGCTTTGGGAAGTTGTGGCCCTTGGCGATCATCTGGGTGCCGATGATGATATCGGCCCCGCCCTCTGCAACGTTGAGAATGCGTTCCTTGAGTTGCGCGGTCGAGGTGACGAGGTCCGAGGACAGCACCTCGATCCGCGCTTCCGGGAACAGCGACGCCGCTTCCTCGGCCAGCCGCTCGACCCCTGGGCCGCAGATCGACAGCCGGTCGTCTCGGCCGCATTCCGGGCAGGCACGCGGAACCTTCTCGACATGGCCGCATTGGTGGCAGAGCAATTCGCCCCGAAAGCGGTGCGTCACCATCCACGCATCACAGTGGGGACAGCCGAACTGGAACCCGCAGTTGCGGCAGAGCGTGAGCGGCGCGTACCCCCGGCGGTTCAGGAACAGCATCACCTGCTCGCCCTGAGCCAATCGTGACCGCGCCGCCTGAACCACTGGATCTGTGATCCAGCGGTCGCGGCCGGGATTGTGCTCGCGCATCGAGATCAGCTTGATATCCGGCAGCACCGCCGCGCCGAACCGCTCCGGCAGGTCGATGCGGTTATATTTTCCGGCCTCTGCATTGGCCCAGGTTTCGAGTGACGGTGTGGCCGAGGCCAGCACTGCCGTCGCCCCTTCGATCGAGGCGCGCAGGATCGCCATATCCCGGGCGTGGTAGAGGACCTGTTCCTCCTGTTTGTAGCTGCCCTCGTGTTCCTCATCGATGACGATCAGCCCGAGGTTCCGGTAGGGCAGGAACAGTGCCGAGCGCGCGCCGACAAAGAGCTGCCCGGTGCCCTTTGCTGCCGCATGCCAAGAGCGGCGACGCTCGGCCCCGGTGACGCCGTGATGCCATTCGGCGGGGCGCACGCCGAAGCGGCCCTCGACCCGTTCGAGAAAGCCCGGTGTCAGTGCGACCTCCGGCAACAGGACCAGGGCCTGACGTCCTTCTGCCACGCAGGCGGCGGCGGCTTCGAGGTAGACTTCGGTCTTGCCCGAGCCGGTGACGCCATAGAGCAGAGTGGCCGAGTATCCGTCCTCTGTGACGGCGGCCCGCAAGGTGTCACCCGCAGCGCGCTGATCGTCGGACAGATGGGTGCCGGGTTCAAGGCGTTGCAGCGTTGGGTAAGGTCCGTCCGCCGCGATCTCGACCCGCTCGAGCGTGCCCTGATCCGCGAGCCCCTTGACCACCGCAGATGACACCCCGGCTTCGCGCGCAAGCTCAGCGCCACTCAAACCGATCCCGGCATCATCAAGGATGTCGAGCACACGCTGTCGTGCTTCGGTCATCCGGGCAGGCGCATCGCCGCCGCGCCTGAACACCACGCGAGACTTCGGCGGCTCGCCCAGTTCCGGCACGCGTGTCGCCAGCCGCAGCATCATTCCAGGCGGGGTCATAGTGTAGTCCGACGCCCGGTCGAGGAAACGCCGCATCTCGGCCCGCATCGGCGGCACGTCGAGCCGGGTCGCGACCGGTTTGAGCCGCGTCGCTTCGACCTGTCCCTCGCCCGGACCCCAGACCACACCGACGATGCGTTTTGCGCCGACCTCGACAAGCACGAAATCTCCCGGTGCCAATTCCAGCCCCTCGGGCACGGCATAATCCAGCGGTCCGTCCAACGGCATCGGCAGCAAGACCGCTACCGAGGGAACACCGCCGAAAAGGTCGCTCATTGGGCTGGCACCGGTGCAGAGCCTCGGGTAGTGTCCGCGCAAATCACGCGCCTTTGCCTGGGGAGACGGGCCATGAAGTTCTTTGTCGACACGGCGGAAATCGACGAGATCAAGGATCTCGCCGCCACGGGCATGGTGGACGGGGTTACGACCAACCCGTCGCTGATCATGAAGTCCGGGCGCGATATCCTCGAAGTGACGCGCGAAATCTGTGCGGCTGTCGACGGCCCGGTCAGCGCCGAGGTCACCGCGACTGAAGCCGATGCAATGATCGCCGAGGGTCGTGAGCTGGCGAAGATCGCCCCGAACATCGCCGTCAAGGTGCCCCTGACCTGGGACGGGCTTAAGGCCTGCAAGGCGCTGACGGGCGAGGGTAACATGGTCAACGTGACGCTCTGCTTCTCGGCCAACCAGGCGTTGCTGGCGGCCAAGGCTGGCGCGACCTTCATCTCGCCATTCATTGGGCGCCTCGACGATATCGGCCTGGACGGTATGGAACTGATCGCGGACATCCGGCAGATCTATGACAACTACAACTTCCAGACGCAAATCCTTGCAGCGTCGATCCGCACTGTGAATCATGTCTCGGACTGCGCGAAGGTTGGCGCCGACGTCGTAACCGTTCCGCCCGGCGTGCTGAAGAAACTGGCCAGCCACCCGCTGACTGATGCCGGGCTGAAGGCCTTTCTGGACGACTGGGCCAAGACCGGCCAGACGATCCTGAAGGGCTGAGCGGGGATGGACACTGTCTCGTTGTCCTCCGACGACCGCGATCTGATCCGCTCGCTGATCATTGCCGATCCCGCGTTGGTGCTGGACGACGATCAGGTGATGCAGCGCCTGGTTGGTGAAAAGAACGGCGAGCGCCATGTGGTCGACCTGCGCGACCGGCTGGTCGAACGCCTGGAGACCCGGCTGGACAAGCTGATGACGCAGCAACGTTCGATCATCGCGGCGGCCTACGAGAACGTCGCGGGGACGAACCAGGTGCACCGTGCGGTGCTGGCGCTGCTGGAGCCGTCGGAACTGCCCGCGTTCCTGAAGCGGTTGACGGTGGATGTGCCGGCCATGTTGGGGCTTGAAGAGGCGCGGCTGTGCCGGGAGGCCGACGTGGCCGAAACCGGCCCTGCCGACGGGTTTGGCGATGACCTGCACGGGCGCGTGGTGACGATGCCCGAGGGCATGGTCGATGGCTATGCCGCGCTGGACGGCACGCAGTCCGGGCGTGTGGTTCTGCGTGAAGCTGGAGCGGAGTCCGAGCTCATCTTCGGTGAGGCCAACCCCGTGCAGTCCGAGGCGCTGATGCTGCTGGACATCGCGGGAGCGCCGTCGATGCTGGTGTTCGGCTCGTCCGATCCGAAGAAGTTCGACCCGACACATGGGACGGACCTACTGACCTTCCTGTCCGGCGTGATCGAGCGGTTGCTGACCCAGCGGCTGTCAGATCCCGAGGGGTAAGCAAAGCCGGGACAGAGGCTTGCCCGGGGTGCGGTCGGGCGCGGCCCATAGGCGCTACGCGTCTCGATTTCAGGCTTGCGCATCGTGATACAGTCTCCTGACAGCCAAAAAATTCGTGAAGACTAAGGGAACAGTTCGTTTGTTTGGTGATGAGCAGGGATTCAAGTTGTCCCGTCTCTCTGATATGGTTGTGACATGCCCATGATCCTCAAACCTGCATCGTTGCGTCGTATGACAGCCGAGGATGGAGGCTTGTCTGATCCGACATGTGCCGCGCTTCTCCATCGAGATCGAACGTGATCGTCCTCCTCCCCTCCGCCGGGGCGATGGATCTACTCACCCGGTTTCTTGATCAGCTTGCTTCGGTGCGGGGCCGGTCGACCAAGACGGTCGAGGCTTATCGGCGCGACATTGCGGGGTATCTGGGATTTCTTGGAGAGCATCTTGGCGGGCCGGTCGGGGAGCAGGCACTGGGTAAGATCTCGGTCGCGGATTTGCGCGCCTGGATGGCGTCGCGTCGACGGACGGGATTGTCGGGCCGGTCACTGGCGCGGGAACTGTCCGCCGTGCGCTCGTTCTATGATTGGCTTGATCACGCTCACGGGGTTGCTTGCCCGGCGATCCATGCGGTGCGTTCGCCGAAGGTGGCTCAACGCCTGCCGCGTCCGCTCAGTGTTCCGGATGCCGCACTGGTCGTGCAGGCGACCGGGTTCCACACCGAACCCTGGATCGCAGCGCGCGACACGGCGGCGCTGACGCTGATCTGGGGCTCGGGCCTGCGAATCTCCGAGGCTCTGGGCCTGGACCGCGCGCTCGCCCCGCTGCGCGACGCCATCCGGGTCACCGGCAAAGGCGGCAAGGAGCGCGACGTGCCGGTCCTGCCCGTCACGCGCACCGCCATCGATGCTTACCTGAAGAAATGTCCGTTTCCGGAGGCACCCGGACAAGCGCTGTTCCTGGGTGCGCGGGGTGGCCGTCTGAGCCAAAGTGTGCTCCAGAAGGCGATGCGCACGGCAAGGCAGGCGTTGGGTCTTCCCGAAACCGCAACCCCGCACGCGCTACGCCACAGCTTCGCGACGCATCTTCTGCAGGCGGGTGGAGATCTGCGCTCGATCCAGGAACTGCTGGGCCATGCCTCGCTGAGCACGACTCAAGTCTACACCGGAGTCGACGAGGCCCGGTTGCTCGAAGTTTATGAGGCCAGTCACCGCCCGGATCGACGCGGAACCGATTGAGGTTCCAACCGGTTGCCATTTTGCAAAGTTCCCTGCAAAATTGCGGGGATTCCGAGGAGACGGGCACCAGGACCGATTCTCGAGCAAGATTTGACGTATCAGTCGAGGGGGGCGGCACGCCATGCGAGGATCCAAACCATTCGCACTTGGGGCTGCGCCACTGTTGTGCGCGGCATTCGCAGTCGGAACCCCGTTTTCGGCTTTGGCCGACTACCCTGGGCAGCTTTGGTCAGTCGAACGCGTGCAGGTCGGTGTCGGGTCAAACGCGCAAGACCTGATCCCTGCAATTCGATCGGGACTGCGGCAGGCGAACGAGGTTTACTTCTTCGGCGAGCAACCTGTGCGCATGAAGGTCGAACCGGTCGATAGTTCGGACAAGATGGTGGCCGTCAGGATCACCGATTCCACGACCGGAGCACTGCTGGCGCGCAGCCCGGCGATTGATGCGGGCAAGGGGTCCGAGGCCGTTCGTCAAGCCGCGTTGGCCTGGATGGAAGGGCTGAAATGCGGCGGCAACGGTTGCGCCGTTGCGCCTTCCGCCGAGCCCGAGACCAGGATTGCCAGAGCCGCTACAAAGGTGGCTCCAGTGTCCAATACCCCGACTGAGGCGATTGAGCCGCAGGTTGAGACTGCGTTGGCACTGGCCCCGGCGACCCTTTCCAAGACGCCATCTGCTGAAGCTGAAGACGTGATCGTCGCTGGGACTCCGGTCCCTGCGCGCAAACCTGGAACTGGGGACGTCAGTGCCGATCCTGTTCGGAAGGCCCGGCAACGCCTTGATGGTGCCAATCTGGCCGCTCTGAACTGGCCCGTGACAGCCCGGGCGCTTCAGATTTCCTTGCCGGCACTTCGGGGCACGGGTGCGCTTACCTATTCCGATGCCGACAATCTGGTGACTGATCAGCCCGACACACTTGCACGCGTTGCTCCGACGCGCCAACCCGTGCCGACCGAACCGTTGAAGCCGGTGGCGGTGGCAGCGCGTCCGGAACGCCCGGAAGCTCCTTCGCTGCTGGGCCGGTGGTTCAGCAGTGTCGCGTCTTTCCTGGGGCTTACGGGGAGCGATTCCGATCAGTCTGTTTCGCAAGGCAGCACCGTGCAGCAGTCGACTGCGCAACCGGCCCGCAGCAGCGCGCCGACCATTGCTGCGGTCCTGACGCCGCGTGATCAGGTGATCACCGCATCAGACCTGTCTCAGTCGGGCTGGATCCGCGCCGAGGACGCCCCGGCCCTGACCAATCCGATCGACAGGCTGGCGACTGGGCGTGGGACCGCATCGACGGATGTCCGACTTGCCAGCAATGCGCAGCCCGCATTGCCGAATCCACAGGTGCTGAGCGATGCGGCGCCACGACAGGCATCCGGGCAAGACCTGACGCAGCCTCTGCCGCAGACCGGGACGTCCGTGCGTGCCACGACACCAGCGCGTCGCACCACCGCCTTGTCTGTTCGGCTGCACCCGGAACTGTTTGGCCGCTACCGGGTTGCTGGCGCGCCATCGGGGCTTGCCGGGCGGCGCGCTGTCGCTTCGGAAACACCTGCCGCGACGGGCACTGTGCTTGGTGCGGCGTCTGGCGCACAACCGTTCCGTGATGTCTTGGCCGTCCGCGGCCTGGCGCTCGACGAGGCGACGTATTCGCGCTTCGAGAACATCTATTGGGGCGGGACCGAGGGGGAGGGCTTCTGGATCTCGCTGCCCAATCGCCTGAAATCAGACTTTGTGCTGGTCTCGGGTCCGAACTCCTCGGTGATCTCGTCGGTGCGCCGCCGCAGCGGCATTCCGCGTGCGTCGGATGATGTTGCCAAGGCGCTGGGCCTGGAGCCGCGGAAATGGAACAAGCTCAGAGTGATCGCGCTGCGCGGCAACGACGCGACGGCCGATTACTCGCTGCCGCTCAATCTTTCTGTTCGCAAAGGCAAATTGGGCGCACATTGATCGCGTTGGACCAGCCCCCAAACGGGTGTTGGGCAACGACACGGGATCGCACAATTCACGATGTAACCTCGAGTTAACCATCCTTAAGCGACATTGAACGGGTTCCGGATACGGAGACCCGTCCTTGGTGTTGCGACTGCTGATCGTGCTGACGCTTGGTCTCGCGCCGGGTTTCCCGTTCGCGGGCGCCTGGCCCATGCCCGAGGGCGAAGCACAACTCATCATCACGAATACGCGCAAGGCCGCGCGTCCGAGCGCCGTGTTCCAACCGGATACGGAAACCACGCGCAGCGAAGTCAGCGTGTTCGCGTAATATGGAGCGACCGCCGACACGACCTTGGGCCTGGTGATCTTCGCGGGGTTCTCGGCAGCCGATGTCGAGGATACGGAACTGCGCATCGGTGGCCATGTGCGTCATCGGGTCTGGACCGGTGAAGACGGCGACGTCGCCTCGGTCGAGATTGGTGCGAGCTTTCCGGCCGAGCGTTGGTTGGGCGAAGGGCTGGGAGATGACAGGCCCGACTCCGTTAGCGAAGCCTACCTCAACCTGCAATATGGTCGGGGGTGGCAGCTGTCCTGGACCGATGCCTTTGTCTCGGTGGGCGCGGAATACCGGACGCGCGGCGAAAACACCGAGGACGAGCTTCAGTTCTTCGGCAGCGGCGGCCTGCGCCCGACGGATAGCCTGATGGCCCTGTTTTATGCCCGTTGGGTGCGGCCGTTCGGCGAAGACGGTGAAGAGACCTTTGATCTGTCGCCCTCGATCGCGTGGACGTTAAATCCGTGGCTTGGCTCGAATGACAAGAAGCCTGAAGGGATCCAGCGCCCGGTGACACTTCAGCTTGGCATCACCTGGGACGCGCATAACCCGGATGACGGGTTCTCGGTCAACTTCGGCGTCTGGCGGCGATTCTGACCGGATCAGGCGCCGTAACCTTCGGATGGGCGCAGTTTCACACCGCTGATCCGCCATACACCGTCAATCAATTCCATCAGATATCCGGCTTCGTGCAGACGTCCGCGACTGTCTTCGAACAGCACCACCTGGACTGGTCCGGAATCGGTATTGACGATCTTCAGCCATTCGTAACGCGCCGGTCGCCAGACCATGGGATAGCCGCTTTCGACCATCTCTCCGAACCGGCGCGGTGTCTGGAAGATCCGCTGGATGCCGGGCGATGCGTGCGAGAACGCGCGGTCGAGGTCATTCTTCTGAAACGCCGAGATCTGGTCCGCGATGACGGCCTGGATCGAATCGTCCGGTTCTCCGGCCTTCGCAAAGTTGATCTGCAAGGCCAACGCAATGATTGTCAGAATCGAGAATAGTCGCACGGTTGATCTCCTTCCTCTGACGTTCAGAGTGGAGCGGTCCGTGGCGTCGTCAAGCGCTCGTCTTTCGCCGGGCTGCTGTGCTTTGGCGATCTACATGTGATCGCGTGGGATCGAAAACGCCCAGTCACGCCGTTCGAACGGTTCCTCGCCGTCCCAGGCCTCGAGGCTGGCGGTCACATCGAAACTGCTTTCCCGGGCGCGAAAACTCACGCGCGCTTCGGTTTTCGTCGCCCATGCGCCGCGCCGCCGTTCCGAGATGAACGTGAGGGTCCCGGTGACCGAATTGGGATCGTCCTGCTGCACCTCCCATGCCTCGTCCCGGGTATCGCGAAACTGGATGCCGTTGCGGGGATGTTCGGTCAGCCCGGTATCCTCGTGGATCGCATAGCGCGTCGAACCTTGGGTCAGATCCTGCTCGACCGATCGCTTGCGCGACGACGGCGTGATCTTTGGGTAGTCCGGCAGCGGATCCGGGTCGGCAGGCGTCGCGATGTCAATCTCCGGCGCATCGGGACGCGTTGGCAGGACGAGCTCAGCTTCCGAGAGGGTCAGTGTCACCTTGGCAGGTGGCGGAATGATCATCGGCCAATAGCTGGTCGAGAGCGCGAGTCTGAGCTTGTGACCTTTCGGCAGACGGTAGGTTGTTTCGTCCAGGCGCAGGGTAATCGCCTCCGCCTGTCCGGGCGTCATCGCTTTGGGCATCTCATTGCCCTTGCGATGGCAGAGATTGAGCATACCGCGCGCGATGAGCGTCGAGGTTCCGTCCGGATGCACGTCGCACAACCTTGCGATCAGATGTCCCTGCGTTTGGTCCGAAGAAACCTGTGCGACCAGTGTCGGGCGGCCAACAACGTTCATCGGATGCTCCAGCGGGTCGAGATCCCAACATGCGGACAACGCATCATCGGTTCGCTGATCGGCCGGAAGCTCGGCATCGGGGACGACTGTAAAATACTCACCCGATGTGGTGCCGAGCGCGAGCGGTGACGAGAAAATCTTTTTACAGCAATGTGTTGCGTCTAGACGTCCGGCGTCGCCCAGCTTCAAGTTGACCGTGTTTGCGTCTTTGGCGACGTTAATCCACTGGCCTGGATCGTGATCACGAACCAGCGCGGGGCGTGCACCCTCGACCCGGTAGGCGGCGTAATCCGGCCAGTCGGTAATTCCGCGATCTTCTCCGGACAACCAATGGTGCCACCAGTCGGTGGCCATGCCGATGAAGTCCGCGCGCGGCTTTGGCCAGGCAAAGTGCGGATACTTGTGGATCCATGGGCCGGTCATCGCCTTGACGGGCGCTTCGAGGTTCTGCGCGAGCGTGGCCGGGCAATTGCGATAGCCGTCAGCCCAGCCCGCGATAACCCAGACGGGGCACTGAATCGCGCCCCAATCCTCGCAGATCGAGCCGTGCTTCCAGTAGGCGTCACGGCGCTGATGTTTCAGCCAGGTCTCCAGCAACATGGGCATATTCTGCAGGCGTCGGCGCCAAAGCTCGGCCCAACGGTTTCCGACGACTTCTGGGTCCGGTGGGCGTGACGCATAGGAGAGCATCGTGCCCGCCCAATAGACATTCGCGCTGAGCAAGCAGCCGCCCTTGTAGTGGATGTCGTCGTTGTAGCGGTCTGCCGTCGAGGCGATGGAGATCACTGCTTTCAGGGCCGGAGGGCGCAGCGCTGCAACCTGTAAGCCATTGAAACCGCCCCAGGAAATGCCCATCATACCGACCGCGCCGTTGGACCAGTCCTGTTGTGCGATCCACGCAATCGTGTCGACGCAGTCCTGCAGTTCCTGTGGTGAGTATTCGTCGTCGAACAGGCCCTCGCTGTCGCCATTGCCCCGGCTGTCGACCCGCAGTCCCGCGACTCCGGCTTCGGCGAAGTGGGGATAGGTCGAGTCGTCCCGGATCGCCGTGCCGTCGCGACGGCGATACGGCAGAAATTCCAGAACCGTCGGGAACGGACCGTCACCATCGGGCCGCCACAGGGTTGCCGCGAGGCGGGTGCCATCGGGCATCGCGATCCAGAGCGTTTCCTCGGTGGTGAAACCCATGGCGGCCTCCTGACAGGGGTGTATGGTGCACCATTGCCGAGAGAGAGGGTGCATGTCGAGCGTGATCACTGATCCGGAAGTTCTGGCTTTCATCGCGAAGACCGACAGCTATTATCCCCTTGAGACGGTTGACTTTTCAATCGAGCGGCAGCGACAGATCTATGATGGAATGTGTGCAGCGTTCCGGGTTCGACACCCCGAAAGCGTGGCCACAAGGGACGGACAGTTCGACGGGCCGGCCGGGGCCTTACGGTATCGTCAATACACCCCTGTTGGCGCCCGGCGAGGGCGGGTTCTGTATTTCCATGGCGGGGGCTTCGTGGTTGGCGGGCTCGAGAGTCACGATGACGTTTGTGCCGAGATCGCAGCGCTTTGCGCGGTCGCGGTCGTCTCGATCGATTACCGGCTGTGTCCGGAGCATCCGCACCCCGCGGCCTTTGACGATGCCGTCGCCGCTGCGCAGGTGTTCAGCGACAAGCCGTTGATTTTATGTGGAGATTCGGCGGGTGGAAACCTCGCGGCCGCCGTTGCGTTGAGCCATCCGGATGATGTCGCGGGACAGGTGCTGATCTATCCGGGGCTGGGCGGTAACGCCTTGAGTTTACCGAGCTATTCTGAACGAGCGGACGCCCCGCTGCTGAGTACGCGGGATGTTCTGAGCTATGGCGTCATCCGGGGTGGCGGTGCTGCTCCGGACGCGGACCCAACGTTCAGTCCCTTGTTATCGCGAAGCTTTTCCGGTGCGCCGCCGTGTTTCGTCTCGGCCGCCGAGCATGATCCGCTGCGCGATGACGGGCCGGAATTCGTGGCCAGGCTGCGCGATGCAGGCGTCAATGCCGAGTGCGTGGTCGAACCGGAGCTTCCACATGCCCACCTGCGTGCACGGCATATATCGCGGCGCGGTCGGGAGGCGTTCGAGAGGATCTGCACGGCGATCTCGGGCTTTCTGGACGAGGACCTTGGAGAGGACCCGGCACCGATTGTACGATGATTTGGCGCGTGATTTTTTTCATGTAATTTTCCATTAACCGGATTTGGCGGCGGGTGAGACAAGGTCGCGGCTCGAACGAGGAGGGCGTGATGTCTGAGGCACTGATCATCATCGACGTTCAGAACGACTTCTGCCCGGGTGGAGCGTTGGCGGTCCCGGAGGGTGACGCGGTGGTGCCTCTGATCAATGCGATGCAGCCCAAGTTCGGTGCCGTGGTGCTGACTCAGGACTGGCACCCGGCGGATCATCAGAGCTTCGCTGCGAACCATGCCGGGGCAGAGCCATTCTCGATGATCGAGATGCCGTATGGGCCGCAGGTGTTGTGGCCGGTGCATTGCGTGCAGGGGACCGAAGGCGCCGAGATGTATCCCGGTCTGGAGACCGCGCGGGCTGACATGGTGATCCGCAAGGGGTTCAGGCCGGAGATCGACAGCTATTCAGGTTTCTTCGAGAACGATCATGCGACGGTCACGGGGCTGGCCGGGTATCTGCGCGAACGCGGCATCGAGGCGGTGACGCTGGCCGGGTTGGCTTTGGATTTCTGTGTCAAGTTCTCGGCGCTGGACGCGGCCAGGATGGGCTTCCGCGTGCGCGTCGTCGAGGATGCCTGCCGGGCGATCGACATGGACGGTTCGCGCAGCGCTGCGATGGACGAGATGCGCGCGGCGGGGGTCGAGATCGTGCAGGCTGTGGACATAACGGGTTGATCCAGGCGCGATCCCGCCGGTTTTTACGTCGGTTGAGGCCGGGGACCATCGCGTGTATGCTCGCAAGCGTTTTGAGTAGTGATTGTTCTCTGCATTTTTTGACGAAACCTTTATTGAAAGGACTGAACCATGGCGGAAAAGAAGCCTGACTTCGACATAAATGCTCCGGCATTCGTTCCAAAGACCAATGCTGCGGCGCCGGCGCCCGTGACGCCTCCGACACCGGTCATCGGCATTATCTACGACGGGACCGATAAGGGTGCGCTGAGCCGGGAGTTTTTCCTGGTCGAGGCGGAGACGCCGAATTACCGCACGGTCCTGCCGCACGGGCACATCACCATCGACATGCAGGGCAGCCAGAATGTGTCGTACACGTCGCGCACTGGTGCCAAGAACGGGTTCGTCTCGACGGATCAGGACTGGCTCGCGGTGCAGGCTGACAGTGCGCCGATCTACAATGCGTTCCTCAGATACTTCGGTCAGATCTAGCTCGCTGCGGTTTCTGACCGACGGACAGGGTTTCATGGTCGTGATTGCCTGAAATCGACATTCCTGTCGTAAATGCTCGCGAAGGCGTGGCCGGTATGGGCAGAGGATTCAGGGAGGCAGAAACCCGGAGGCTCGCCATGCCCTCGCACCTGACAGACGCTCAGATCGCCCGCTATCATGAGGACGGCTATCTCTGTCCTCTCGACGTCCTTCTGCCGGGGGAGGTCGCCGAGAGCCGGGCCGCGATGGAAGCGCTGGAACGCGACCATGATGGCGCCCTGCCGCGAAGGGTTGGCGAGTACCTTCGGATCTCGAGCTATCTGGCGACCGATGTGCCGCTCAGGATCGCGCAGGATCCGCGGGTGCTCGACAAGGTCGAGAGCATCCTGGGGCCGGACATCCTGATGTGGAGCTGCGAGTACTTCATCAAGGAGGCGCACTCGCGCCAGATCGTGTCGTGGCATCAGGATCTGACCTATTGGGGCATGGATGGCTCGGATCACGAGGTGACGGCATGGGTGGCCCTGTCGCCCGCCACGGCGGAGTCGGGCTGCATGCGGTTCGTGCCGGGCTCGCACACCGAAAGCCTGGTGCCGCATACCGATACGTTCGCCGATGACAACCTGCTGAGCCGCGGGCAGGAGATCGCGGTCGAGGTTGATGAAGAAGATGCCATCGTGGCGGCCCTGCAGCCTGGGCAGATGTCGCTGCATCACGGACGGTTGTTCCATGCCTCGGGCCCGAACACGTCCGGCGACCGCCGCATCGGGCTGGTGATCCGCTATATCCGGCCGGACACGCCCGCGACCGGCAAGGGGACGGATTTCGCGATGCTGATGCGGGGGGTCGACCGGGTCGGCAGCCGATGTCATGTGGTGCCGCCGCCGGGCAGCTTTACGCCGGCCAAGCTGGCGCTGTATGAGGAAGTGTTGTCCGCGCAGTCCGTCACGCTGGCTGACGGGCTGGACGACGATGCAGAGCTGTACAAGCAGGATCGGGAGTCCGCCCATGTCTGAGACCCTGGAGACCGTATCGTTCACCGCGATGGCTGATGGCACGCGCGAGGATTACGAGATGCTGGCCGAGCGCGAGAAGATCTATGTCTCGGGCACGGCGGACCGGCTGATCCGCGAATTGCGCAGCCAGGCCGATGACACGATCACCGGCTACAAGATTTCGCGGCTTGAGCACGGGCTGCAATCTGCGACGCGTGCGCGGCGCGACGGGGCGGATATCGACTGGGTCGTGGCGACGCTGTTGCACGATATCGGCGATGGGTTGGCACCGCAGAACCACGACAAGTTCGCCGCCGAGATAATGCGCCCGTTCATGCGTGACGAGGTCGTCTGGGTGGTCGAGCATCACGGCGTCTTCCAGATGTACTATTACGCCCATCACTATGGCTGGGACCGGGAGCTGCGCGAGAAATACAAGGACAGCCCCTACTACCAATCCTGTGTCGATTTCTGTGAACGCTGGGACCAGTCGAGCTTCGATCCCGGCTATCCGATGGACCCGCTGGAGAGCTTCGAGGACGATGTCCGGACGGTTTTCGCACGCAAGGCCTACGATCCCGACGTGCAACAGATCGGCGTTGTCACGGGGCTGCCGCCTGCTGCGCAATAGGGTCGTCCCCGGCTCCGGACTGTCCCGGGCTTGACCCGGGACCGCTGAGAGGGTGTACAGGCGGTCCCGGCTCGGGGGCCGGGACAGCGCGCTCCAGGCGTCGCTGTGAGCGCGAAAGAGGGCGGCATGACCGGAATATCCAATCGTCTGCGCGCGGCCGTGGTCGTCCCGGTTGTGCGAACATCGACCGAGGACGCCGCGCGGCGGGCCGTTTCCCTGCTGTCCGAGGAAGGTTTCGACATCTTCGAGATGACGCTGACCACGCCCGGTGCGATGTCGATCATCAAGGATCTGGCCGAGAACCCGGATGTGACCGTCGGCGTTGGCACCGTGCTGACCGCTGCCCAGGGGCGCGATGCGATCGAGGCTGGGGCGTCCTTTGTCGTCTCACCGGCCTTTGTGCCCGGGCTGGTCGAGGTCGGGCGAGAGCACGGAACGCCGGTGGCCCTGGGGGCTGCGACACCGACCGAGGCGTTGCGCGCGCACGAGGCGGGGGCGGATTTCGTGAAGGTCTTTCCTGCCAGCCAGCTTGGCGGACCCGGGTTTGTGAAGGCCTTGAAGTCGGTCTACCCAACTGTCGAGATCATGCCGACAGGTGGGATCAATCCGCCTGACATAGCACCTTACATTGCGGCGGGTGCGGTGTGCCTCGGCATGGGCGGGAACTTGGTCAGTGACGCTGCTTTGAAGTCCGGGGACGTCGCGAGCATCCGCGATGCCGCACGGGCCGTGAAGGCCGCCGTGGCCGCCCTGGCGTGAACGCATCGCCCGATATCGTTTGCCTGGGCGAACCGATGGCCGAGTTCTGCCGCGAGGGCGGAGCAGAGAGCCTGACCTATCGGCTGGGCGTCGGCGGAGATACCTCGAACGCGGCGATCGCAGCGGCGCGCCAGGGGGCGTCCGTGGGATACGTGACGGCGCTGGGGCAGGACCGGTTCGGCGATCGCATTGTCCAGCTTTGGGCCGACGAAGGCGTCGACGCCTCGGCGGTGGTGCGCAGCCCGGATGCGCCGACGGGGCTCTACATCATCGATCCCGATCCGGCAGAGCGGCACTTCACCTATTTTCGCGCGGGCTCGGCGGCCAGCCGGTTCTCCGATGCGGACCTGCCGCGCGACTACCTTGCCTCGGCCTCGGTCTTGCATGTCACGGGGATCACCCTTGCCGTGTCAGAGCGTTTGCGCGAAGCGGCGCTCGCCGCGATGGATCTGGTGCGGGCCTCCGGCGGCGACGTGAGCTATGACACCAATTTGCGGCTGAAGCTTTGGGATCTTGCGACCGCGCGGAGCGAGACCGAACGCGCAGCGCGGCGCGCGACGGTGCTGGTGACCAGCATCGAAGACGCCGAGGATCTGTTCGCCCTGTCCGACCCATCCGAAATCTGTTCCCACGTCGCGACACTTGGGCCGCGCATAGTCGTCGTGACCCGAGGGGCCGAAGGTGCCTTGCTTTGCGTTGATGGACAGATCGGCGAGATCGCGCCGGCCACGGCCGATCCGGTCGATTCGACGGGTGCGGGTGACAGCTTCACCGGTGCGTTCCTGGCCTGGTGGCGCGAGACCGGCGATCCCTGGCTGGCGGCCGGGCGCGCTGCCATCGTTGCGGCTGGGACCGTCTCGGGCCTGGGGGCGATTGAGCCGATCCCCCGGCGGGACGCGGTCCTTGCGCGGGAGATGTCCCGCACTGCGTGACGGGGCCAGCACCGATTCAGACAATCTAAAGACAGGTGCGCGACGACCTTGTGGACGCAGCCCAGAAGGTCTCGCCCCATGTCGTGCAAAGCTGTTGCCGTTGTTCTTGCCTGTGTCCTGCTGCTTGCGGGTTGCGAAGAGCCGTCCGTCCGCGCCGACCGGCACTATGAGGACGGGCGTGAGCTGTTGGCGGATGGGGCGCCGGAAAAGGCTGCGCTGGAGTTTCGCAACGCGCTGCGGTTGAACGAGAGCTTGCACGCTGCGCGGTTCGAACTGGCGATGATCCTGGAGGCGTCTGGCGACCTTACCGGGGCCGTTGCCAATCTGCGGGCGCTGGTCGAGGTCGACCCGGACCATGTGCCGGCGCAGATCCGGCTCGCCCATGCGATGTTGCTGGCCGGGGATCCCGACCAGGCGCTGAAGCATGCGGGGCAGGCGGTCGCGGCTGACCCGGGATCGCCCGGTGCATTGCTGGCGCGCGCGGGCGCTTTCCTGCAAAACGGCGATGCGCCTGCCGCGGTCGCGGATGCGAACGAGGCGCTGAGGATCGATCTGGACAATCCGGACGCCGTTCTGATCCTCGCGCTGGAGCAGGAGCAGGCCGGGGCGCGAAAAGAGGCGCTGGCGTTGATCGAGCCGATCCTTGCGCAGTCCTCTGGATCGCTTTCGCTTCACATGGCGGCCGCCCGTCTGCTGCAGGGCCTGGGGCGCGATGCGGCCTTGGGCAGGCATCTCGATGTGATGGAGGGCCGGTTCGCGGGTGATGCGGATGTCCGCCGGTTGATTGTCGAGTGGCAGACGGCACGCAATGATGCAGAGGCTGTCGAGCGCGGGCTTCGGGCGCTGACAGAGCTTGAACCGGAAGATCGCGGAACACTGTGGGCGCTGGTGCGCTTCCTGGCACAGCAGCATGGGGTCGATACGGCACGACTGGAGTTACAGGCCCGGATTTCTAAATCGGGCGCGCCGGGCGATCTGGACCTGATGCTCGCACAGTTTAACCTGTCGACCGGGCGCGGCGATGTGGCGAAGGAGAGCTTGCTTGAATTGATCTCGACAGGCGATCCCGGAGTGCGGGCTGCCGCTCGACTTCTGCTTGCAGAGATGACCGCGCAAGCTGGCGATAATCCAACAGCGATCGAGCTGACCTCGCGCGTCATCGACGAAGATCCGGGGCATGCCGCGGCATTGAGGTTGCGTGCGCGCGCCTATCTCGCATCCGGTGAGACTTCGAAGGCTGGTTTCGACCTCCGAGCGGCGCTGGAAGAGATGCCATCGGACCCCGCGCTGCATGTTCTCGCGGCACGGCTGCAGGACAGCTCTGACGTGCCGTCATTGGCGGGAGATCACTACGCGCGTGCGGTACGGGCCAGCGGGCACGCTCCTGCGATTGTCGTCGAGTATGTCGAGTTCCTGAGCCGGGAAGAGAAACCGCGCATTGCCGCGTTGCTTCTGGAGGATGCGCTGCGGCGGCACGGGCAGGATCCGGCACTCCTTCTAGCGCGAGCGCGATTGTTCGCCGAAGGAGGCCGGTTGCGCGATGCGGTCGACGCGGCGGAAAGCGGCCTTGTGCGGACCGGCGGATCGCCGGAATTCCGGCTCTTGCGTGCGGATCTGGCCCTGCGGTCGCAAGACCCCGCGCGGGCGATCATGGAGTTCGAGCGTTTGCTGGAGGACCGCCCGGACCTGGATCTGGCGGCGAACAACCTAGCCGCGATGCTTGCCGAGCACCACGCGCATGATCCCGAGGCCGTGTCGCGCGCGCACGCTCTGTCCCAGCGTTTCCGGGATGCCGAAGCACCGGCCTTACTGGACACTTACGGATGGACGGCGTTCCTGAGCGGGGACTTAGAGGAGGCCGTGCGCGCCTTGGAACAGGCGGCGGCAGGTCTGCCGGAAGATCCCTGGGTACGCTACCATACGGGTGTTGCGTTGGTGGCGGCAGGGGAGGTTCAATCCGGACGCACGCACCTGGAGGCAGCACTTCGTCTGAGCGAAGGGCGAGATGCCTCGCCGGTGGATCGTGTCAGGCAGGCTCTTGCTGCGTCGCCGTAAGGGACGTCTGGGTCGGGGGGTGGCCGAATGCTCGCTCGTGATCCTGTTCCGCAATTCGGATCGCGACGGCGTGTGAGGGTTGTAGTCCGTGCAGTCCCCGGAAGGCGGCGACCGCTTGCGGATACTGCCGTCGAAGCAGTGACTGGATAACTTTGGCGATCCCGAAAGCGTATGCCACCGGAAGCGCCGGCCACCTGTGGCGCTGGACAAAGCGCAGCCTGTTGCGTGTGTTGAAGTAAAGCGAGAGCGGCGACGGCGCGCGATCGATCGCACCGCTTCCGATGGCCGTTCCGCCATGGTGCGCCACATGGGTTCGTGCGCTCCACGCCAAGGGCAGGCGCCCGCGGCGAGCCGCCCAGTCCACTTCCTCGTAGTAGAGAAAATAGTCCTCGGGCATTGGTCCGGCTTGGTCGACAAACCTCCGCGTGGCGACCATGCTGGCCCCGGATATGAAATCCAGGCAGTCGGGGTCAGGCAGTGCAGTTCCTTCGGGTCGGGCGCCTTGGTTGAGGCTGCGGCACCGGCCGGTCCAGCGACACCACCGGCCGCCATCGGATTGGATAGCCCTTGGAGCGTTCTGGTAGAGAATCCGCATCCCCATCAGCGCAAATCCCTCTGGCGCCTTGGCGTGTGCGTCCTCGAGCAAGCGATTCGCCATGCCAGCCGGAACGGTGCAATCGGGATTGAGGATCCAGAAGAACGCGACGGCGGGATCCGGCATGAGCAAGCTCATGCCCAGGTTCACGCCACCTGCGAAGCCCAGGTTCTCACGCGATCGGATGATTGTGATGCCGGTCTGATGCAGATCGGGGACGCCGTGCGGTGTTGCCGTGCTGACGCGGACGCCGTGGCGTTGCGCCGTCCTGATGGCGATATCCGCCGAGCCGTCGGGGCAGCCGTTATCAACCAGGACGATTCGCGCGATGGCGCTGCCTTGCGATATCAGACTGCTCAGGCACGCATCGATCACGTCGCCTGACCGGTGTAGCACGATGATCACACCAAAACCGGTCTTTGGCGTATCGGGTGAGAGAGTGTCCATGTGCCGCCCGGCCTTCTGCGTCTGGATCGGATGCTTCAGGAATCCTCCATGCCGATTAACCGAGTCTTTACGACGACATACGCCTAATGCGCCCAGGACGACGGCAACGTTTTCTTTCGCTGATCCAGAAGGGAGCGGCAGGTGCAAACGCGCGCGATCACAATCGGACTGCTCTGGCACTCGATGAATTCCGACAACCTCGGCGTCGGTGCTCTCAGTGTCGCACATATTGGTATGTTGCGTGAAGCGGCAGCGGCCCTGGACCTGAAACCCCGGTTCGTCGTGCTGTGCTGGGATGATCCCGGTGCGCCGTATGGACTGGCGGATGACATCGAGATCGTAGCACTTCGTTTGCGGGACTTCGCCAGACCGCGCGGACTTTGGGCGCAGGCACGGCGTTGCGACATCGTCTTTGATATCGGTGCAGGTGACAGCTTTGCCGACATCTATGGTCCGGCCCGGATCGTCAAGATGCTGGTCGCTCAGAACATCGTGCTGCTGTCGGGACGCTCGCTGGTGTTCAGCCCGCAGACGATCGGGCCCTTCCAGCGGTCGTGGTTGCGGATTCTGGCGCGCAATCTGATGCAGCGGGCGCGTATGGTGGCGGTGCGGGACGCGCAGTCGGCGCGATTCGCGCGGGAGATGGGCTTTACCGGAGAGCTGACCGAAGCGACCGATGTTGCGCTGCGACTGCCGTTCGAGCGGAGCGACGAAACCCCGGATGAACGGCGTGCGTTCAGGATCGGGATCAATGTGTCGGGGCTGTTGTTCAACGGCGGCTACACCGGCGGCAACATGTTCGGGTTGGCCGACGATTATGCGCAGACCATGCGGCGCATCGTCGGGCACTTCCATGGTCTGCCCGGTTACGAGATCCATCTCATCAGCCATGTGCAGTCCGATCAGCAACCGGTCGAGGATGACCGGAGCGCGGCCCGTGAACTGGCCCGCGAATATCCCGGATGCATCATCGCACCGACCTTCAGCGGACCATCGGAAGCCAAGGCTTACATCGCCGATATGGATTTCTTCACGGGTGCGCGGATGCATGCGTGCATCGCGGCGTTCTCGGCCGGGGTGCCGGTTCTTCCGTTGGCTTACAGCAAGAAGTTTGCCGGGTTGTTCGGGACGCTCGGGTATCCGCACTGGGCTGATTGCAGGACCGATTCGACCGACGAGATTCTGGAGCATTTGAAGGAAGCCGTGACCAACCGCGCGTCGTTGCGCGCGGATCTGACCACTGCACGCGCCGAGGGTCTGCGCCGGCTCGACATCTATGCCGAACGTGTGCGTGCATGTCTGGCTGGCGCCCTGAAACCGCTGTGACGATGCAGGGCTCGGCAACACTGGACCGGGTCCGACGGGGCCGGTTGTGCACCGGCTGCGGTGGCTGTGCCGCCGTGAGCGACAAGATCCGCATCACCCGCACCGAGGACGGTTTTAACCGGCCGGTCGCGACCGAAAAGCTGACGCGACAGGAAGACAGGCACATTGCCCGGATCTGCCCCGGTCTTGGCATGCGGACAGAGACTGATCGCAAGTCGGATCCACTTTGGGGCCGCGTCAGGTCGGCCTGGACCGGGCACGCGGCAGGCGCTGAATTGCGGTTTCGGGCTGCATCGGGCGGCGCTTTGTCGGCCGTGCTGGTTCATCTGGTCGAGAGCGGCAAGGTCGACTACGTCCTGCATACGGGTGCCGATCCGGACGACCCGAGCGGTAATCGAACCGTCGCAAGCCGGTCTCGTGCAGCGATCGCCACATCTGCAGGCTCGCGATATGCGCCGTCCTCCCCTCTGGCCGTGATCGAGGAACATCTTCGGAGCGGGCAACGGTTTGCCTTTGTCGGGAAGCCCTGCGACGTCGCGGCGCTGCGCGCGATGGCGCGGCGCGACGCGCGGATCGATGCACAGGTCCCGTACATGTTGTCGTTCTTCTGCGCGGGCGTGCCCAGCCGAAAGGGCGCGGCCGAGATCCTGCGCCGGATGGGTGTTGACGAGCAGGACGTCAACACGTTCCGCTATCGCGGCGATGGCTGGCCCGGATCGGCGACGGCGACACTACGGGACGGATCGCAACACCGCATGGGATACCGTGAAAGCTGGGGAGACATCCTGAGCAAGCATGTCCAGTTCCGATGCAAGATCTGCCCGGACGGTTCCGGTACCTTTGCCGATGTTGTTTGCGGCGATGCCTGGCATGGCGATGCCTCGGGATATCCGGTCTTCGATGAGGCTGACGGCCAAAGCCTGATCCTTGCGCGTACGGTGCGTGGCGAGGCACTGGTGAAGGCCGTGATCGCGGCGGACCTGCTGAAGACCGATAGCGTCAGACTTGATCAGATCACCGCGATGCAACCCGGTCAGACCAAGCGCATGCGCAATCTGCTTGCACGCCTGGCCGCACTCTGGATCACGGCGCAGCCAAGCCCAAGATACCGGGGCTTCAAGCTGCTCCGTGTAGCACGCGAGGCATCGCCGTTCACACTGTTGCGCAATTTCCTCGGCACGGGGAGCCGCGTGCTTTTGGGGCGCCGGTGACTCTTGTGCGGCGCGCAGAGGGCCGCGCGCGGGACGGTCTTGCCCTTGGTGCCGCGAATGCAGCGGGCGCGTTGATCATCCTTGGCCGCAATATCCTGATCGCGCGGATGGTGAGTGTCGAGGAATTCGGCATCGCCGGGACACTTGCCATTGCCGTGACGCTTATCGAGGCGGGCACCAACCTGTCGATCGACCGGTATGCGATACGCGCGTCGGCGGGTGTCCGGCGCCGGGGTGTCGCGACGCTTCATGCGATGCAGGCGGCACGCGGCCTGGTCGGTGCGGTCCTGATTTTGCTGTTTGCCGCGGCCTATGCACGGATGATGGGGGTGCCTCACCTGAGCGGGAGCTATCAACTCCTCGCTTTGGTGCCATTGCTCCGCGGACTGATGCATCTCGACATCCAGCGCGCGCAGCGGCAAATGGCGTTCCTGCCGTTGATTTCGACAACGCTGAGTTCGCAGATCGCGTCCCTGGCGACGGGAGTCGCACTTGCGGTCTGGACGGGTGACCACCGCGCGATGCTGGCTGCGATCATCCTGCAACAAGCGGTCCAGACCGGTGTCAGTCATCTGATCGCTCGGCGCGTTTGGTCGGCAGCGATCGATGTCGACGTTCTTGCGGATGCCTTGCGCTTCGGTTGGCCATTGCTTCTGAACGGGCTCGTGATGTTTGCGACGTTGCAGGGTGACCAGTTGCTTGTCGGCGGTGCCTTCGGGGTCGAGGTGTTGGGTTGGTTCGCAGTTGCGTTCACGCTGACGCTCGTTCCGGCAACGATCTATGCCAACACCCTGCAATCCTTGCTGCTTCCGAAAGTTGCGCGGGCACGCGCGCGTCCGGCGGCGTTTGCGTCGAGCGTGCGTCAGGTCATGGCTCTGTCGCTGGTTGGCGGTGCCGCGTTTGCCATCGTCATGGGGGCATTCGGACCGACGCTATCATTTTGGTTGTTCGGCCCGCGCTATGTCGAGGCCGCCACCGTCTTGCCTTGGCTCGCCGTCATCCAGGGCCTTCGGATTGTCCGTGCCGGTCCTGCGATCCTCTCGATTGCCGATGGCCGGACCAAGGAACCGCTTCTGGCGAACCTCGTCCGTCTGGCTGCACTTCCCGCGGCTGCCGGGGCCGTCGCGCTCGGCGGCGATCTGATGGCTGTTGTCAGCGCAGCGCTTGCTGCCGAAATCCTGGCGCTTGCAACGGCAGTTGCACTGTTTGCGCGCCGGTATCCGCATGTGATCTGGTCACCCTCGCGGGAGCTGAGCCGTGGCTGAGACCTTGCATGCGAGAGCTCCGGGCAGATCTGTTCCCATCTTCCCCACGGCCTTCATGTGGCAGTCTGATTACAAGGCGCGCGCGCGCACGGCCGAGTTGCGCGGACGGTCCCGGCTTGCACCGTTGTTGCGTGCGGGTTACCGGCTGCGCAGGCTTCGCGGTCTGATCACGCGGCTTTGTCCCAAGTTTGAAGGTGGTGCGCTGTTTTCGCAAACCCTGCGCGAACTTCTGAGACGTCATCACGGGGTCGTTGTCGGCCGGTACAGCTACGGCGATGTGCTGCGGCCCGGTCTGCTGCCGCCCGGTACAGTCGTTGGGAACTATTGTTCCGTCGGGATGGATCTGATTGTCCGCCGCCGCGATCATCCGATCGAACGTTTGAGCCAATCTCCGCTGTTCTACAACAGCGCGCTTGGCCTGGTGCGGCGAGACACGATCCCCCTGGATCGAGATAACCCGTTGAGCATTGGTCACGATGTCTGGATCGGAGATCGTGTGACGATCCTGTCCGGGTGCCGGGTGATCGGGAACGGCGCGGTGCTTGCAGCGGGTGCCGTCGTGACCCGGGACGTTGCGCCCTATTCGGTGGTCGGCGGCGTGCCTGCCCGCGAGATCCGTCGCCGCCACGACGCGGCCACGATTGAGCGCCTTGAAACGACCCGCTGGTGGGATCTGACGCTGCCGGAGTTGATAAGCCTCGCGCCGGATCTGTTGCGGCCCGCGTCAGAGATTTCCACAGCGGCGCTTGAAGCAATCACGGACCCTGTCGTTCACCAGACGTCCGGGCGGATCGCGGAGCAAGGTGCATGATCCCCTCCGGCGTTCCAATCGTTCCGGTCCCTCCGGCGCAGAGGATGGGTGCGGAGTTCGCTTCAACCAACGCCCGTCCGATCAGTGCGCGCCGGGCCGGATCGATGGTCGTTCCGGTGTTCCTGATTTCGCTGGCGTTGCCTTTGGTGATTGATGTGGCCGGACTTCGCCTCTCGCCCTGCAGGGTCATCCTGATCTGCATGTTCCTGCCTTGCGTGGCTGCTCTGGTAAGTGGCCGCTTGGGACGAGCCAGCGCGGCGGATATCTCGGTTGTCTTCACCGCGTCGTGGTGCGCCCTGTCATTCGTGGTCGTGCACGGCCTGGACGGTGTGGAAGCGGCTGGAATGGTGCTGATCGAAACGCTGACGCCGTACCTGTTGGCGCGCCAGTTCATTCGTTCACCGCGCCAGTTCCATGCGATGGTTCGGGTCCTGGTTGGCGCGGTGCTGTGCATGCTGCCGTTCGCGATCATCGAGGCATTGACGGCACACAATCTCTGGCTGGGGGCATTTGATCTTATCGCCGTCACGTATCCTGATGTGGCGAAACCGCCGCGATTGGGTTTGGACCGCGTGCAAGGGCCATTCGAGCATCCGATTCTCTTCGGTGTCGTCTGCGGCGCTGCACTGGCTTTGGGTGTATACGCGCTCAAACCGGTGGGACGGTGGTTCCGTGCCGGGCTGGTCTTTGTCACAGCATCTCTGTCGCTCTCGTCCGGGCCGCTTGCGGCGATCGGGGCGCAGGCCGGGTTGATGGCCTGGGACCGATTCTTTCGCGGTTGGCGGTTGCGCTGGTACGCGATGGCATTCCTTCTTGTGATTGGCTACGTCTCGGTCGATCTGATCTCGACGCGCTCACCGCCCGAAGTCTTCATTTCGCTCGCGGCCTTCGATCCCGCGACCGCCTATAACAGGTTGCTGATCTGGGAATGGGGCTGGGCCAACATTGCCGCCAACCCGTGGTTCGGTCTTGGATACGAAGACTGGGAACGCCTGTGGTTCATGACCGACAGCATCGACATGTTCTGGATCCAGAGAGCAATGTCGCACGGAGTCCCGGCGGGATTGGGGTTTTTGCTTACGCTGGTCTTCGTGATCGCGGCGATCGCACGGCGGAAGGCGCTGTCGACATACGCCAACGCTTGCCGGACCGGCCTGATTATCTGCCTGATCGGGTTTTTCATCGCGGGCATGACCGTTCACTTCTGGAATGCGACGTTTGTCCTGCTGATGTTCCTGCTGGGCTCTGGCGCTTGGATCCTGGAAGATCGTCTGACCGGTGAACGTTTCGCGGGACGTCCACAGCCGCCGCGACCTGCATCGCGTTCCGGATTGCTGACGACGCGCGCACGCTCGCCCGGCGCCATGGAACCTTAATGTCTCTGTGAAAATGTCTCCCGTTATGATTGCGGAGACGGGGCGTGATCAGGCCGCAGGGTTTTGTTCGCGCGCTGATCCGGGACGCCCCCTCGCCTTGTTCACTGAAGGGGAGTGCGATGATCTGGACCGTTACAAATAGTGACGAACTCTCAGCTGCCTTTGGGTTGGCCCAAGGCGGTGACCGGATCGAGCTTACGCCTGGCGTGTATGACAGCGTTCATCTGAAGAACCAGGCGTTCACGACCGATGTCGTGATCACGAGCCAGGATACTGACAACCCCGCCGTTTTCGTCGATGCCCTGAGAATGTCTCATGTCAGTGGTGTCACGTTGTCCGGCGTGAACTTCGAACCAACGGGCGCCGCGCTCGACATCCTGGATCTGCTCCTCATTCAGAATGCCTCTGACGTCGCGGTCGTAAACAACACCTTCAAAGGTCACATACCGGGGCCGGGTGAAGGCCTTCCCGCCGGTGCGCCAATCGATACGTCGGAGAAGGCGAAGGGGTTGATCGAAGGCCAGCCGTTTGCCCGTGGCCTGCGCATGACAAACTCCGAAGATCTCACAATTGACGGAAACGTGTTCACGGCGCTGCGCAAGGGGATCATCCTGGATGACACGGCGCGGGTCGGCGTGACGGACAATCACCTTCACGACATGCGCAGTGACGGCATCAACATCGTCGACTCCCAGTCGGTCGAGATCGCGACGAATTTGATGCATTCGTTCCGCCCGTTGCACAATTACGAGAACATCGCGTTCGCTGACCACGGCGACTTCATCCAATGGTGGACGACCGAAGGCGGCTCCGGCATCCACAATATGACGATCCGCGACAATGTTCTGTTGCAGGGCGAAGGCACTTGGGTTCAGGGGATTTTCGGGCGCAGTGGACACCTGCACTCTGATGGAAGCCCGGCACATGTCAGCGGCCTGCGTATTATCGACAACGTGGTCAACATTGCCCACCCGAACGGGATATTTGTGGGCGATGCACGCGACGTCGAGATCAACGGAAACACCTTGTTGCCGGCGCCGAGAGATCCGTCCCACCCGGAGATCACCGATGGGGTTCCAGCGATCCATATCCGGACATCGGCGGCTCTTAGGCCGGATGGCAGTTATGACTTTAGCAAGGGTTCTTTACCGCGTGACGTCAGCATTCGCGACAATCTCGTGGCGAGCGGTGACGCGTTTCGCAGCTATCAGATCGATCACGGCTTGCATGATGAACTGGGGATTTCTGCCGAGCGGAACACAGCCCTTTCCTCCGACCCTTCCGAGAGTTCGTATTTCGGTACGGTCTTCCCGGCGGTTCGCGATAGCGCCGTCGCCTCTCCCGCGGATCTCGTTCCGTCGATGAACGAAGCGATGGTGACCGGTGGCGTCGACCCCGCGACAATCGCGCCATGGATTCTGGAGGTACTGGACACCGATGTCGAAAGCGCGCCGCCAGGCACCGGAACAGATGATGACGAAGTGCTCGTCGCGCCGCCAGACGGCGCAACGCTTGACGGTCTTGGCGGAGATGACGTGATCGATGGCAGCAGCGCAACGGACTTGCTGCGCGGCGGGGCCGGATCGGACATCCTTACGACAGGCGGAGGTGCGGATACGATCGTGTTCCGTCGTTCGGACCTTGAGGCAGGGGATACCGACACGATTACGGATCTGGACTTCGCGACCGGAACGTCGATCAGCTTTTCGGGCGGGTTCGCGCCGGGTTTCTTTGATGATGCAGCGGATCCCGAGAACGTGTTGCCGGTCTTCGCAAATGGTCGTGCGGCCCTGATCGGCAGCTCTTACGATCTGGCCGAGGTTGCCGCGATGAGTGGTGTGAGGGCCGTAGCCACAGCGCCTGGGTCGTCAGAGTTGCGATTCGATTTCGACGGCGATGCGGCGACCGATTGGACGTTGCGGCTTCCGAGTATTTCCGCGATCGGAGAAGACCTCTCTGGTTTGGCAAACGAACAGCTTCGGGTTGGAACGCCAGGCGCGGATGTGTTGCGGGGAACTGCGTCGGGCGGAGATGACTTGTTCGGTGGCACAGGGGACGATGTTCTGATCGGCGGCCTTGGCGCCGACAGGATGTCCGGCGGGGAAGGCGGCGATCGATACTACGTGGATCATTCGGGTGATCGGATCGTGGAACGCAGCAATCACGGGCACGACCTTGTCTACACGTTGGTCGACTACGCAGTTCCGGACAACACTGAAGTGCTCACGGCTCAGGGAACCGAAGATCTGCGGCTGATAGGAAATCCCGACGACAACTGGTTGATTGGCAATTCGGGCGAGAACTTTCTTCTCGGCAGAGCGGGTCAGGATCGATTGGTCGGTTTGCAGGGGTCGGATTGGTTAGATGGCGGCTTGGGCGGAGATGTTCTGCAGGGCGGTGCCGGAGACGACCGGTACTTTGTCGACGATCTGCAAGACGTTATCCTCGAAGTCGAGGGTGAAGGGTATGACCGAGTCTATACCTCGGTTGACTACGACCTGGACGCGTTCGTCGAGGCGGCGATTTCCAGGGGAAGTGCGGGTCTCGAGATCAACGGAAACGATCTGAACAACTGGATAATTGGCGGGATCGGATCCGACCAGCTGAGCGGAGGCTCAGGGTCGGACCGGCTGATCGGGTTCGGCGGCGATGACTTTCTGGAAGGCGGGGCTGGAGCCGACGTTCTGCAAGGCGGCGACGGTTCCGACGTGTTCTCGTTCTCGGACCGGGATGGGATCGACAACGTGCTGGATTTCCAGGTGGGAATGGATCGCCTTGACTTTGGCGATGTGCCGGCTGGTGCGGTTTTTCGCGCGATTGAAACCTCTAACGGAGTGGTGATCTTCCACGGTCCGTCGGATGGGATTGTTGTGCTGTCCGGCCTGACGGAGCGGGCTTTGACTGGAGCCACATTGCAGACTCATGGGCAGGACTGGACGTTGGACTTCTAGGGTATGGGCTGAGTGAGCGTCGAAGCCGGGCCATGCCTATGACGCCGAGAAAGCACCTTTGAAAGCCCGGCGGACGGGCTGTGATATGTATTCGAACAAGGTTCGCGGCTCGCCCAGAATTCGCGCGGATACAGCCGTACCGGGCGTGATCATGCCAGCGTATCCGAAGCTGGATCCGGGCGTTCCGGGCTCAGATTCCCGGAGGCTTAGATACGCTATGAAGTGGCTCGGGGTGCCGTTCGGTCCAAGCGACGCCTCTTGTGCAATGTAGGTCACGTGCGCTTCGGCATCTGCGTTCAGCGGATCACGCATTGATCCGAAGGAGACCAGCGCAGGCATATCGAGCCTCACCTTGTCGATAGATCCAGCCGGGATCTGGACTTTGAACATATGCCGGGCAGTTGACGGGATAATCTCCAAAATTGGTTGGAATGAGGAAACCGAGGCGCCCGCGTTGACGTTGTTCGTGTTTGTGACCGTCCCTGCAACCGGGCTCTTCACGGCACTCGCCGCAAGAACGCTTTCCATTTCGCTGATCTCATTGGAACGCGCCTCGATCAGTCGGCTCAATTCGGCTATTCGTCGGGTCGCCGCGAGTGCACCGCTTCCGGCTAACCTGTCGAGTTCATTTCTCGCGGTCGCCAAGTCGAGGTTGAGACGAGAGAGATCTGTTTGAGTGCCGGCAATCCCAGCTTGCAGCGCGAGATGAACCTGTCTGAGTTTTCTGAGTGCGGTTTCATCGACTGCGACAGTCTTCGGGCGCTGCGCGTAAGACGCGACGATATTGGCTGATTGGGCAACCTGCTGTTCTTCGAAGCCCAAACGCCGCCTGGTTTGTTCGCGCGTTCTTACGAGTGCGTCGATGCGGTCTTGGATGTACGCGCGTTCGCGCGTCTGAGCTTCGCGGTGGGCATCGAGTTGAGCCTGCTCGAGCGCAAGAAGCTCGCTGGCGATCTGTCGATCCTCGGCGCTGGAGGCAATACTTGAGTGATCAATCGTCGTCGCGCTGGAGAGTTGTGCGTTCAGGCGTGCTTTTTCCATCGAGAGCGCCAAACGATCCCGCCGGGTGTTTTGCAGCTTTCTGTGGAGGTCGGACGCATCCAACTGGAAGAGACGCTGCCCTGCTTCGACAGTGTCACCTGCACGCACGCCAATCTGCGTAATCGTACCACCGAAAGGAGCACGTACGACCCGCGCGGGCACATCACTGCGTACAGTCCCTGTCACTGAGAAAGATCTCGGCAAATCGATCTGGGTGCCCGAGACAACGGCCAAGATCAGGAATCCGAATGCGACGACCAATCCGAAGCGCAACGGGCCACGGGTCGCTGACTTCAATGTATCCAGGTTCGTCGCACGCATCGATCCAGCCCTCAGTTCATCAACCGGTCGCCCGCTGCGGTCGCAGCATCGCCGTCATTGTCATTGACCGGCGTCGAAATCTCGGCCTTCAGGACCCGGCCGTATTCGGCGGTACGTTGTTCAAAGCTCTCAGAGAGTTGCATGACCATGAGCAGCGCGAGATCGGATCCTTCAAGAGCAGGTGCGAGGATCATCTCGTCATTCGCTATACGGCTCAGGCGATCGACGCGCGCTGACGCAATCGGCTCACACGTATCGTGCAGAGAGATCGCGCAAATGCCCGGCGTATGCTTCAGCGTGAAGCGGATGGGCGATCTTTCATCCGTACTGGGCGGCGTGTTTAGGCTGATGTTAAACATTTCGGTCGCCACCAAGGCTGCATTTGCGCGGGCGTCGCCATCGGTGTCGCGCTTGAAATGGCTGCCGATCCAATCCTCGAGGCGTGGAAGTTCAGAGGGTTCGCGCGAGAGGTCGATCTGCATCATCCGCGCATTCATGCGTGCGATCACTTCGCCCTTCGGGCCGCTGTCGCGCACCCGCCCTGAATCGAGCAGCAGGATCCGGTCCACCATGCTGAGAACGCCGGCGCGATGCGCGACCATGACGATTGTAACGCCTTCGGTCTTTAACCGAGCAATGGTCGAGATCAGCGCGCGCTCGCCTTCCTTGTCGAGTGCTGCATTCGGTTCATCGAGCACGAGCACGCAGGGTTTGTCGAACAAGGCACGAGCGAGCGCGATGCGTTGACGGGCACCCCCGGAAACAGGGCCGTTCTCGAAACCGATGCGGGTTTCGTAGCCGTCGGGCAGCCGAGATATCAGGCCGTGAACACCTGCGGCCATGGCGGCGCGAATGACCTCGCCCGGATCCGCGTCCGGTTGGAAGCGTGCAATGTTGTCGGAGATTGTACCCGGGAAGAGCGTTGGTGATTGCGGCAGGAAACCGATCGAGCGCGCGCGCTGTCGGCCTGGGAGATTGCGCACGTCAAATCCGCCGAGGCGGATCGAACCCGTAGACGGTGCGGCGGCGCCGACAATCATCGAAGCCAGGGTCGACTTGCCGGATCCGGATGGTCCCATAATGGCGAGGCAAGTTCCGGGATCTACCCGAAAGGAAATCTGATGCAGGCGCGGTGCCTCACCCGGGCCCGCGATGACGGTGAGATTCTCGCAACTCAGATCTGCCCTCAGATCTGCAATCTCCGGATTCTCCGAGTGTGCGCCGGAGGTTTTGTCTTGCTTGTTCAGTGTGTCGAGCGCGGAACGTGCCTCCATCAGAATCGAGAGGCTTCCGGTGATTTGCTCGATTGGGCCAAGTGCTCGTGACATCAAGATCGAGGCCGCAATCATTGCGCCGCCCGAGAGCTGACCGTCGAGGACCAGCCACGCACCCGTTCCGAGGACGAGGATCTGGCTGAGTGCCCGGATGAACTTGGCGGCTGCGCGGCGTTGTTGCTCGGGTTCGATAACACCAAGATGCAGCGCTTTCGTGTTTCGGAAGAGCGCGGATTGCGTTGTCAGCAGATTTCCTGACAAACCCATCGTCGATACGAGGTTGGCGTTGCGGTCCAGATGCCCGATGAGCCCCAAGGATTGAGCCCGCGCCTTGGCGAACCGTTCTTGAGGATCCCGGCCAAACCAGTGCCCGGAAACGGCAATCAGAAGCAGGATGACACCGATGCCGAGACCGAGCAGGGCGAGGTATGGGTGCAGCATCATAACGATGAGTAGGAAGACCAGCGCCCAAGGTGCATCAAAGAGAGCCTGAAGCGCAGATCCACCGAGGAAGCTGCTGACTGTCGAAATATGGCCCGAGGCTTCGCTGGCGGAGAGCGTGCCACTGATGGTGTCAGGCAAGATCCGTCGTGTCGTGTCCAGTTCCCACCAGGCGGCGGCGCGTGCCATCAGAACCGCCCTGAACGCATCGAGCAGGGCCATTACGGCAAGCGCACCGCCTGCAATCAGCGTTAGGGCCAGCAGGGTAGGGACACTGCCGCTCGGGAGAACCCGGTCGATTACCTGGAGCATGAACAGCGGGCCAGTTCCGACGAGCAGATTGATCAGGCAAGAGAAGCAGAACGCCGGGAAGATGACCGGGCGCAGCGAGGCGAGCAGGCGGCCTTGATCTGATCTGACGTGCTCGGTCATTCCAGTGAGTCAATCTCGCGTGGGGCAGAGGGTTGCTGAGCCACCCGCCGGGTTGCGGGGTCACAGCGCAAAATTGGTTTCGTCCAGTTGGTCGGGTTCGACGTTCTTGAGATAGATCCGGTCGTCGACCTGGCCTGAGAAACCGGTCAGTTCGATCTGCGTGGCCCAACCGACGTCCTTCATCGCGGCCTGCAGATCATCGTAGCTGATGTTGTAAGCGGACAGATCGACGACGTCAGCCGACACCTGGAAGTCATGAATATAGTCGGTTCCGGTGCCGGTTTGCTTGACGAATGCGTCGAGCTCGCCGTTGGTTATCAGCTCACTGTCCCAGATATGGTCGTCGCCTTCGCCGCCGATCAGAGTGTCAGAGGCCGCCCCCTGGGCGATATGGTCTGTGCCGAGATCGCCAAAAATCGCATCTGCGGAGAACCCGCCCTGTGAGACGCCGCCGCCGTTGCCACCGTCTTTCGCAGCGACATCCGTACCGCCGAATGGCGCATCGCTGCTGCCTGCTTCGTTCTGCTGATCCGGGCCGTGCTGACCGTCGATCCGATTTCGTCCGTTCGATCCATCCATAATGTCATCTCCCGCGCGTGCGTTCACGTGGTCGGCGGCACTGTTGCCACCCAGGATTTCGGCGTCGCCATCTCCGGAAAGGAGAGTCTCTCCGCTGCTGCCGCGAACTCCGTCAGGTCCCGACGAACCAAAGAGCCGACCCCCGCCTTCGGAACCGTCGACGCTGTCGTCGACAAACCCAAAGGAAGCTTCCATGCCGCCGAGGTTGCTGGCTCGGTCACCGTCGGCGCCGTCGTTCACGACATCGGGTGCATCGGTCAAAGGGACCGCATCTGTTGGCGTGGTTGAAAGTGTGGAGACAGCGTCGTTCATCAGATCGACGGATCCAATGGGTCCTGGCGAGACCGTCGCCGAATTGATCTCGGACAGGTTTGGCCCGAGCAACTCCAGGCCATCGCTGGCGTCCCCAGCCGCTTTGTCGAGGTTGTCGACGATCGTTTCACCACCCTGATCTTCCGGGGGGATGCGCGCGATCTCCTGCCCGCGCCACAGAACCTGGACCGTGTCCGACAGTTCATCGATGGGTGGAAAGTCGAGCTGTAGAGCATAGGTCTGCCCAAAGGACAATCCGGGGATCGGTTGGGCAGCATGTGTCGACGAGGCGTCGAGCCCGGACAGCAGATCATCCCGGTCGAAATCAATCTCGGCAGGCCCAGAGACTATCCTGGCGCCACCAGAGGACGCTGACATCATCATACCCCTCTCCGCCCGAACAGGGACGGCTAAACAAATGACACCGCCGAACCGAGGTTCATGGCGGTTGCGTCGTGTTCAGGCAGGAGTATGCGCGCCGGACCCTAATGAATGGTAAGCCGAGCCGCACCTGGTGGCGACCTGACAGGCATGCATGGGATTCAGGCTTTGGCGGGATGGGAGAGCGCAAACCGCAGTGTTTGCGGGCCAGGCCCTGGACATCTGTTCCCCCGAACGTCCCGGACTTGACCCGCGCTCCCCCCGCGTCGGTTGAGCTTGCGTGCCAGACTGGCTTACGGCGTTGCTGGATCGCGTTCCACACTGAGCGTCGCGAAGCGGCGACCGTTGCCAGTGTTCGTCGCCTCGATGCGCACAGTCACGCTCTTCTCGGCAGCCCCGGACGTATAGACGGCCTCGAAAGCGCCGCCTTCATCCAGTCGAAACTGTTGGCGCTTGAAGGGTGTCGAAGCCTCGGCAAAGACTTTCATCACGAGATCGGCTAGGACGGCCGGGTCGATCGTCAGGGCAATCACGCGGCAGGATGGCTGGTCATGAAAGTCGACCATCATGACCTGTGACTGAAGGTCCATCCAGACAGAGCCATCGCGGTTGCCAAGGACCTGCCGCGTCATGTCGTTCGATGCTTTGGCGAGACCGGCTGTCGGAGCGGCCTGGTCGCTCATCACGCTGGGCAGGCAGCGTGTGATCAGAGCGCGCATGGCAATGACCGAGGCGCTTTCGGCTTCGCGGGTTTCGGATTTGGGGAGCACAGCGGCCGACGCTGGGGTCGCGAAGGGGGCTGTGGCCAGGGCGGCGATAACTGCCGACAAAACGATTAAAGTTTTCATGAAATGCAACGTGACCGCGTCGCGCCGAGGTCGCAACCCCGCCTCCCGCATCCGGACACGGCTTCTGGAATTTAGACAGGTTTAACCGCGATGCGTGGCCAGACCCTGTTCCAGAACGGTACGGACGGTGTCGAGATCGGCGTCACGGGTCACGAATGCGTCTCCGATTGCGCGGGCGAGGATGAAGGTGAGTCGGCCCTGGCGGACCTTTTTGTCCTGATACATCAGGTCGATCAGACCCTCGGCACCGGGCAGCTCTCCGGGAATGTCCGCCAGATCTTTCTTCATGCCCATCGTCTCGAGATGCGCGCGAACGCGGCTGGGAGCTTCCTGAGCGCACAGGCCCAACCGCGAAGAGACCTCGAAGGCGAGGGCGCAGCCGATGGCCACACCTTCGCCGTGCAACAGGCGGTCGGAGTAGCCGGTGGCGGCTTCCAGCGCATGGCCGAACGTGTGGCCGAGGTTCAGCAACGCGCGGTCGCCGTGCTCTTTCTCGTCGCGGGCGACGATGTCTGCCTTCATCTGGCAGGACCAGCGGACCGCCTCGGCGCGCAGTGTCGCGTCGCCTGACGCCATGCCGGGGCCGTTGAGTTCCAGCCAGTCCCAGAAAGCCTCGTCGCCAAGCAGTCCGTACTTCGCAACTTCGCCATAGCCTGCAAGGAAGTCGCGTTTATCCAGTGTCCCAAGCACGTCGACATCGGCCAATACGAGGCGTGGCTGGTGAAAAGCGCCGATCAGGTTCTTTCCATGCGGAGAGTTCACGCCGGTCTTGCCCCCGACCGAGCTGTCGACCTGCGCCAACAGCGTCGTGGGGATCTGGATGAAGTCGACGCCGCGCCGCAGGACGGACGTTGCAAACCCGGCCAGATCTCCGATCACGCCGCCGCCAAAGGCAATGATCAGGTCGTCCCGTTCGATCTTCAGGGCCAGCAGATCCTCGACCACGCGGTTGAGTTCGGTCATGTTCTTGGTGGCTTCACCGGGCTCGAGGATGATTGCGGCGCTTTCGATACCAGCGGTTGAGAGCCCGCTTTGGAGCGCGTTCAGATGCAGATCTGCGACCGTGCGTTCGGTGACGATCGCGGCGAACGGGCGGGGCAACAGGGGTGCGATCTCGGCCCCTGCCTGGTTCAGCAGACCACCTTCGATGCGGATTGCATAGCTGCGGTCGCCGAGGTCCACGTGCACATCGGGCATCAGGCGACCTCGGGCGCGAAGGCGCGACCGTCTTCTTCGAGCGCGCGGATGATCCGGGCCGCCATGGCTTCGTGGCTTTGGCCACCGACGCTTTCGACGGTCACATCGGCAAGCCCGTATATCGGATAGCGCTGATCGATCAGACCGGCGAGGACTTTGCGCGGATTACCCTTGTTCAACAATGGCCTGTGGGTCCGGCCGGATGTGCGCGCGACCAGCACGTCCAGATCCGCTTTCAGCCATACGCTGACCGCGGCTTCGGAAACCACGGCCCGGGTGCTCGGGTCCATGAATGCGCCGCCGCCGGTTGCAATGACCTGCGGATTTCCCGTCATCAGCCGCGCGATCACGCGACGTTCCAGGGCGCGGAACTCGGCCTCTCCGTAAGACTCGAAGATTTCGGGAATCGTCAGATCCGCCGCCGCCTTGATCTCGTCATCCGCATCGACGAAGGACGCCGACAGCGCTTTGGCAAGTCTTTGCCCCACCGAGCTTTTGCCGCAGCCCATCAGACCGACCAACGCAACGGGCCGCTGAAGCGTCGGCGGCGCAGTCCGTTGCATCGTCTCTGGCATCACGACTCCCGCGATCGTGGTGGCGCCCGATTGCGCTCAACCGAAAGGCTGGGTAGTCTGCCCCTTGCAATCACGTCGCGTTCAGGCCACCTCCCCGGCGGAGGGCTTTTAGACCAGCCAGCCGCACGAGGAAAGAGAACTACGAGCAGGAGACGGGCGCGCATGGGCCGTGCGTTGAAATATCTTTTTCGGATCGCCGTGCTAGGGGCATTGGCGCTCGCGGCTTATGCGATGCTGGCGGATCTGCCGCCGCCAACGCGTGACGTGGTCGTTGAGCTGCCTGCGCCCGGGGCGGAGTGAGCGTGGCGCCGTCCGATCTCTCAATGGGTTGGATCGACGCCTTTCTGGATGCTTTGCAGGCCGAGCGCGGTGCAGCGCGCAACACGGTTCTCGCCTACACCCGTGATCTGACGGACTTTCGCGACTGGTTGTCCACGCAGGGTGACGAGACACTTGCCGATGCCGGACGAGGTCGGATCGAGACGTATCTGAGCCATTTGGACGATCAGGGCCGCACGGCGACCACCCGTGCCCGGCGGCTGTCGAGCCTGCGCCAATTCTACAAGTTTGCCTTTTCCGAGGGCTTCCGCACGGATGATCCCGGTGCGGGCTTGCGCGGACCGAGGCCTGCGCGGACCTTGCCGAAGACGCTCAGCACCGAAGAGATCGACCTGCTGTTGGGCCGTGCTGAGCAGGAGGCGCCGAAGAACCAGCGGGCGATGCGCCTGCACTGTCTCATTCAGATGCTCTATGCCACGGGGCTGCGCGTGAGCGAGCTGGTCTCATTGCCCGTGGCGGCGGTACGCGGGAACCCTGCGCTGGTTCTGGTGCGCGGTAAGGGCGGGCGCGAGCGGATGGTTCCGCTGTCGGATGCGGCGCGCGTCGCGTTGGTCGACTGGTTGCGTGAGCGTGATGTCGCCGAAGCGTTGCAACGGGAGAAGGGCGCGAAGGCATCGCAGTTTCTTTTTCCGTCGCGCGGCAAGGCGGGCCATTTGACCCGGATCGCATTCTACGGCGCTCTGAAAGACCTCGCCGTGCGCGCTGGTCTAGACCCGGTTGGCCTTTCGCCCCACGTCGTGCGGCATGCCTTCGCGCCCCATCTCTTGGAGAACGGTGCTGATCTGAGGGTGATTCAAACACTGCTTGGCCATGCGGATATCTCGACAACCGAGATC
>ERZ1740062.19-NODE-19-length-136277-cov-7.077286_pt1 | contig 136277 bp, 114 predicted proteins | sample MGYA00581741_ERZ1740062 | MGnify/ENA primary metagenome ERZ1740062 (study PRJEB43018, sample SAMN04849747) | marine metagenome | isolation source: floating plastic debris | place: Pacific Ocean | collected 2008-09-01 | study: EMG produced TPA metagenomics...
GCCGACAAGCTGGAATCCGGCGACGAACTGCTCTCCGTCGCCTCGGGCCTCGCGCTGCTGGGCCAGGACCGCAACCTGGACGCCTGGACGATCAAGACCGGCGGGTGATCCCGCGCCTGCCGTGACGGCCCCGGCACCCTCAAAAAATGATAGCGCTACCTTATCGGTATTCGTATAGTTGCCACCTATGCGCCGGGAACAATGAAATACACCCGTCACAGGGGTACCCGGCCGCCCCTGCCCAAGTCGTACGTTTGAGTGCTCGATAAACCGGACAGCCGGCGGGGCCGCCAAACTGCTGCGCCCCCACATAATCCGGCGTCCAGACATTGGGAGGAAAGCATGAGACTCTTACAGGCCGCCGGCCTTGCGCTCTGCGCCGGCCTTTTCACCACCACGCTCCTTTCAGGCAGCGCCCTGACGACCAGCGCGGCGGCGCAGGAAAAACCCACCCTCGTTTTCATCGTCAACGCCGCCTCGGACTTCTGGAAGCTGGCCGAAGCAGGAGTCAACGATGCCCAGAAGGAACTGCCCGGCTACGACCTGCAGTTCCGCTACCCGGCCCAGGGCACCGCAGCGCTGCAGAACGCCCTGATGGACGATCTGGTCGCCGCCGGCACCGACGCGATCATGATCTCTTCGGTCGACCCGAAGACCTCGACCGACGCCTTCAACCGCGTCGCCTCACAGGTCCCCCTGTTCACCACCGACAGCGACGCACCGAACAGCAAGCGCATCGCCTACCTCGGGTCGTCGAACACCCAGGCCGGCATCCAGGCCGGTGAGATCGCCAAGGAAGCGCTGCCGAACGGCGGCAAGTGCATGGGCTTCGTCGGCTTCCTGGGCGCCGACAACGCGGTGGAGCGCATCGCCGGCTTCCGCCAGGCCGTTGCCGGAAGCGGGATCGAACTGGTCGACGTGCGCGGTGACGACGTGGACTTCGCCCGGGCGCGCAGCAACGTGGACGACGTGCTGGCGGCCAATCCGGAAATCGACTGCATGGTCGGCTTCTACTCCTACAATCCGCCGAAGATCTATGAGGCACTGCAGGCCTCCGACAAGCTGGGCGACATCACCGTCATCGCCTTCGACGAAGATCCGGTCACCCTGGGCGCCGTCCGCGAAGGCTCCTTCGCCGGCACCGTCGTGCAGGACCCCTACCAGTGGGGCTACCAGGGCATGAAGCTGATGGCCAAGTACCTGGAGGGCGACAAGTCGCTGATCCCGGCCGACGGCCTGATGATCGTGCCGACCAAGGTCATCGACAAAGGCAATGTCGACAGCTTTGAGATGGAACTGAAGAAGCGCATCAGCGGCTGATCTTCTTCAGGACCTCACGCAAGCTGTGCCGGCGGTCGCGCGGCCGCCGGCACCGCCGTGAGTCCCGGGCGGGGAGCCCGCATCGCAGGACAAGTGCCCCCATGACAACTGCCCCATGAACGCCGAGCCCTCCCTCGCCGAGCCCGTCACCGCCGCCACCGGCTTCGACCTGCAGCTGCGCCATATCACCAAGGTCTATCCGGGCGTCGTTGCCCTGGACGACGTGTCGCTGGGCATCGGCGCCGGCGAAGTGGTTGGCCTGATCGGCGAGAACGGGGCCGGCAAGTCGACCCTGATGAAGGTGCTGGGCGGCGTCATCGCCCCCACCTCCGGCACCATTGAAATTTCCGGCGAGACGGTCGACGGCCTGACGGTGCAACAGTCCTTCCGCCATGGCATCGCCTTCGTGCATCAGGAACTGAACCTCTTCGACAACCTGTCGGTCGCCGCCAACATGCTGCTGGGCCGCGAGATCCGCAGCGGCTGGCTCGGCCTCGTCGACGAGGCGGCGATGGCGCGCGCCGCCCAGCCGATCCTCGCGCGCATCGGTGCCCGCTTCCGCCCGTCCGACCGGGTGGCCGACCTCTCCATCGCCGAGCAGCAGATGCTGGAGATCGCCAAGGCGCTGTCGATGAAGGCGCGGCTGGTCATCATGGACGAGCCGACCTCCAGCCTGACCCTGTCGGAAACCAACCGGCTGCTGAAGATCATCGCCGACCTGAAGGCCCAGGGCGTCGCCGTGCTGTTCATCTCCCACCGCCTGTCGGAGGTCCAGCGCTGCGCCGACCGGGTGGTGGTGCTGCGCGACGGCCGCAATGCCGGTCGCCTGGACCGCAGCGCAATCAGTCACGACGCCATGATCCGCCTGATGATCGGGCGCAACCTGCAAGCCAGGGCCACAGGTGAAGCCGGTAGCGGTGACGATAGCGGTGCGGCCGATCCCCCTGCGGCCCTGGAGGTCGCGAACCTGCGGACCCATGCCTACCCCGGCAGCAACGCCTGCCTCACGGTGCGGGCGGGCGAGATCGTCGGGCTGGCCGGCCTGGTGGGCGCCGGGCGCAGCGAACTGGCCCGCGCGGTCTTCGGCATCGACACCGCGGCGGCCGGCGACATCCGCGTCGGCGGCCGGACCCTGGCGGGCCACACGCCGCGCGAGGCCATCGCCGCCGGGCTCTGCCTCATCCCCGAGGACCGCAAGCTGCAGGGCCTCATCCTCGACTTCCCGGTCAGCGCCAACATCTGCCTTGCCGATCTCGGCGCGGTCAGCCGCAACGGCTTTGTCGACCGCCGCCGCGAGGCCCGGCGTGCCGGCGAACAGCGCGACCGCCTGAACATCAAGGTCGCCGACGTCGCCCGCGCCACGGCGGAGCTGTCCGGCGGCAACCAGCAGAAGGTGGCGCTGGGCAAGTGGCTGGCGCTGGAGCCGCGGGTGATGATCTTCGACGAGCCGACCCGCGGCATCGACGTCGGCTCGAAGGCCGAAATCTACGCCCTCATGCGGCGGCTCACCGAACGCGGCGTGGCCATCCTGATGATCTCCAGCGACATGGAAGAAGTGATCTCGGTGTCCGACCGCATCGCCGTGATGTGCCGGGGCCGCATTGCCGGCGTGCTGGAGCCGCCCGAGTTTTCCGAACACAACGTCCTCACCCTCGCGATCGGCTGATCATGCAGAAAAAAGATCTGGGGCTTCTGGTCCTTATCCTGGTGGTCGGCGCGGTGGGCGCCGCGATCAATCCGCGCTTCCTGTCGCCGATCAACATCGCCAACACCGCGAACCTCATCGGGCTGTTCGGCCTGTTCTCCATCGCCGAGGCCTTCGTCATCGTGACCGCGGGCATCGAGCTGTCGGTCGGCTCGGTCATCGCCCTGCTGGGGGTCATCTTCGTCGACATGGTGGTGAACCTCGGCGTGCCCTGGCCGGCCGCGCTGGCCATCACCCTGTTGCTCGGTGCCGCGATCGGCACGCTGCACGGTTTTCTGGTCACCCGCATGCGCATGCAGCCCTTCGTGGTCACCCTCTGCGGCCTGCTGGTCTACCGCGGCATCGCCCGCTTCTATACCAGCGACGCGACCGCCGGCTTCACCTTCGGTGCCAGCTTCCCCAGCCTGGAATGGGTGTTCTCCGGGCGCAGCGCCGGCGTGCCGCACTCCATCATTGCCTTCGCCGTGGTCGCCGTGATCGCCTGGGTGGTGCTGCACCGCTCGGTCTTCGGGCGCCATCTCTTCGCCGTCGGCAAGAACGAGGAGGCCGCCCGCTTTTCCGGCATCCGCACCGCGCGGGTCATCACCCTGGCCTATGTCATCTGTGCCGTGCTGACCGCCCTCTCGGCGGTGTTCTTCGCCATGTACACCCGCTCGATCTCGCCCGCCTCGCACGGCAATTTCTACGAGCTCTACGGCATCGCCGCGGCGGTGCTGGGCGGCTTCTCCCTGCGCGGCGGCGAGGGCTCCGTGGTCGGCGTGGTGCTGGGCGTGGTGCTGCTGCAGATGCTGCAGAACCTGGTGAACCTGCTGGGCATCCCCAGCTCGCTGAACTTCGCCGTCACCGGCGCCGTCATTCTGATCGGCGTGCTGGCTGACCAGCAGTTCACGCGCTACCGCGAACGCCAGCGCCAGCTCCACGCCCTGAAGCACGCCACCGCCGAGGGCGAAGACTGAGCGGCGGGCCACTTCTTCAGAGGAGCGGAAGAACATAGCCGTTTCAGCGGCGGCGCAATGCGTCAGTCAACAGTCGCATGCAATCACAATAACTACGCGGTCAGCGCAAAAGCACCGCTGACCGCAGCCTAATTCAATTGATGTTTCCACTAGCGTAACCTCATGAAGTCATAAGGATAATCTTAAATGATTAGCCTGCACTCTGTTGCTGTTGCTTTAGCGACATCAAATTCATGAGGTTTCCGTTGATCGGGATGCATCGTACCAAGGGTGCCGTATTCGTTCTGTCCCGGGCCGTTTCTCCGCTGGCCTTCAACCAGGCCCACGCAGAGGACGGCTGGCAGTTCATCCCCCATCTGCGGGCCGACCTGGGATACTCCATCCCGGTCGACGACGGCGATGCCGTTCGGATCGAAGTCGTCCCCGAACGCGACACCCTCGATATCTCGCCGAAAAAGGGGCGAGATTTCAGACAGGCGCGGGTCTGGAACTGAACCGTTATTTGCGCACAGACCTCACCCTATCCTACCGACGCCACCTGACAGAGGCAGCGGGCTATGCAGATGCCGACGGCATAGCCAATAAGCCGGTAAACGACCAGCGGGATGGAAGTTTTGAGACCTCCAACCTCAGAACACTTTCAACCACAGCGATGTAACCGCGGCATTCCGACGGGACCCTATGATAAAATTAAAGTGTATCAGCAATTTTTTCGCATCAAGGCATCAGGCTTCTATCCCTATCGCATACGACAAACTTGCTTTTAAATATTGGGTATGTGCGCTGGCCCTAACGGGGCTGTCACTGCCCTTTTCCAACAGTGCCTTCGCATTGAGCGGCGGTTGCAATTTCTGGAATTTTAGTGGTACCGACGACGGCATACTTGTAAATAGCCCTTTTAGCGCGCGGGAGGTTGCCAAGATCACCTTCACACACCTAAGCGGTGCATCGCCAAACCCCTATACCTATACCTATACGGATAATATAAACCCCGCCAATTCACGATCCGCCACACCAGGCAGCACCATTATCGGCGATACAGTTACCCTCTCCATCCAAATCCCGGCCGATACGACAGACGGCAAGCTTTTCATAAAGGCCCTCGGCGCGACCTATGCCTTAGAGGCGGTCTGCGTCGCCGGATCCCCACCGGCAACATCTTCCGCCAGCACCACCTCCGCGGTTATCAATGCCGTATCGCGATCCCAGGCCAGGGTCATTCAGCAGAATATTAAATCGCGCGCGACATCTGTTATCAGCGGCGCCAACAATCCCAATACGGACACGGCGCCAAGATTAACCAGTTCACTGCGCCAAACCGCTGCCCATCGTAACAGACAGGCAGACACCGCTTTTTATGATGATCATCGCAAGGGCACCAGTGATCAGCATGATGCGCTGCGCCGGATCGCCATGATGGGCAGCTTCGATAGCTCCACCGGCATGCCCTTGCTGGGCCTTGGCCTGGCAGGTCAGGAAGATGGCGGCGGTGCCAGCGGCATTGACGGCAGATCCGCTTTTGCCACTACCGCGCCCTATACAGTATGGGGGCACGGCGCCTTTACCTCGGTTGATAATGACTATGTCAGCGGTGGTACGGACAGCCGCTATCATGGTGATGTCTGGGGCTATAATGTCGGGATGGATTACCGCTTTTCTGATACGCTGATCGCTGGCCTGTCACTTGGCTACAACGATACCGACCTGACGACACCATTTAACAATGGCAGCTATCAGGAAGACGGCTGGGTGGTTTCACCCTATGCCATCTATCGCCCGCTGCCCGATCTGACCATCGTTGCTGAAGCTGGGTATGGCATAGGTGACATCGATGTGAAGCGCGATGACGATGCCGTATCAGGCACCACAGAGTCCGACATGTGGTACGCTGCGCTAACCACGTCCTATCGCATTCGCCCTGTTGAAACACTTCCCCTATCCCTCACCCCGTCATTGGCCTTTATCGCCATGGGCAAGACCGTGGCTGGCTACACCGAAAGCGATGGCTCAAACAATGCCGCCGGACAGTCTACCACCCGCCAGATCAAACCTGCACTCGAAGCCGCCTATGACATCGCCCCAAGCAAGAGCTTAGTGATCACACCATTCCTTGGGGCCGGCGTGATTCATGATTTCACCGATGAAATCAACCATGACAAAACGGCGTTCGATATCGGGGGTGGGGTGCGGCTGTCTGATAGCGTCACGGGGCTGAATGCTGCCCTTGAAGGCAGCTATCTTGCAGGGCGCGCCGATTACACCGAATATACCATCGGTGGAACGGTGACTTATGGGTTTGACCTGACAGGGGATGACGGCCGATCGCTTGGGATTATCACCCCGTTCTTCAGCAGCAATCTCAACGAATACGGCAATCAGCGTATCCGCGCCGGGTTTGGTTTCGATATCGGCCGACTTACCAGCTCGCTTGCGCTTAGCCATATGATGTCTGTCGCCAATGATGATGACGTTGATAGAAATATAGGTAGCAGCAAGATCGAGATCAGCGTGTCCCTGCCATTCTGATTTTGTTTCTAAGTCGGGACATATTCAATGATCCGGCAGCGTCCAAGGATGCCCAATGCATAGGCAGGAAAGGCCAACTTCGAACGGCCCGGCTTGGCCAAAGCCTTCCGAAAAATGACAGCGGGTGACACGCTCGTTGTCTGGCGGCTCGACCTGTCTTACCGCTTCATCAATATAGGCGAAGCACGCGGCGGCAAAACTCTCGATTCGCCGGCGGCACTGCTACGCTTGCGCGGGAAGAACGGTTTGATCCGATGGCGCACGAAGTAATGTTCGGCGTGCGCTATCAGTTCTGATTCCTGCTGCGCGCTATCGCAACAAGGGTTGTACCATCACCCTGCGCTGAATGTCACAGGTTGCTGGACCGCCCGCGAACATTTCATAAGCCTTTGACGGCCGAGAGCGGTACATCGGCAAGCTAAGGCCCCCTTCCCTCAGCGCAAGGGCCATGGGCGGCTTCGGAAAAGCCGTTCACGCGAGACCGCCAACTCCACGCCCTGAAGCACGCCGCCGCCGAAGGCGAGCACTGAGCGGCGGGCAGCCTCCAGAACGCAACCGTTTTCGGCAGTAGCAAACCAGCGCCCGCCTGACGGGGATTGCGATGCTGTCGTCGCGCATGCCGTAATCCTGCGCGATGATCTTTCGTTGGTTCTCACCAGTCTTCGGGTTGGGTTGGAGACCTGCGATCATGTCTACTTTTCCTTCAGCAGGTCAGCCGGATTCCAAATGCGCTCTGCAACTTGACGGTACAATTCGCCGCGCTTTTCGAGTTCATCCTTGTTGAACTCAGTGTAGGGCTCAAACGGCAGCCCGCTCTGATCCTTAAATCGAAGAAAGCCAGGGTTGCGTTCGTAACACTGCGGGTGGAGCGAGCGGGCCAGCAGGTTCTGGCTGTTGTAGTGCGGGAGCTTGTCGCCATAAGTGAGATCGCCGTAGCTGGCATTGAAGCTCTTGGGTAGAAGCAGCAGGCCACCTATGCGGTTTCGGTGCTCAGCGAAGTCGGCCGGATGGCTGAACTCGGCAGCGTGGCGCTCTGGGTGATCGGCCCAGATGTGCTCCACCTCGTAGCGCGTCTTTCCCTCGCTCACGTAGTCGAGGTAGCGAGATGGTTGGCCCGACTGCGTCTCCACGTAGTCGGTCAGGCGGGCGAGAATGCGGTGCAACGGGCGCCGGTTCTGTTGGTGCATGTACAATCGGTCATTGCTGGCGAAGGTTTCGTCTTCTTTCACGAGAAATTCGTGCAGCTTGTGGGCGAGGGCATCGGGCGCAAGGCCGCGAATGTCTCGCATCACCACGAACATTGCGTACTGCATGGTTGAATAGGCGATGGTGCGAAAATTCCACAGCCGCCAGGTGAGCAAAATGTCGAGGAACTGCGCAACCAAGCCGATCTTCCGAATGACTATCAGCTCGCTATCATCGGGCTGCAGCGGCGCGAGCAGAAGCATGTACTGTAAAGTGAAACCGTGCTGGGCGTTATAAAGTACATGCTCCAGGCCTGTTACCGGCTTCTGCGCGGCCTCAACGAGGCGTAGGTATTGGCGACTATAAAAGTCGAAGTCGCGGTCTATAAATCGATAGAAATCGTCGCTCTGCTTGAGACCCACCATTGTGGCCGCATCGCGAAGCCAGCGGTGAAACTCGGTTCCGATACGGTCGAAGTCCTCCGGTTTGGCGCCTTTCTTGCGCTCACGAATCTTCGTCGAGTGCTGGCTGCGGAGCCATGCCTTGAAGCAGTCAGCCTCGACCTCTTTGCCTGCGTCATTTAGTTGGCGGATGCGATCACGCCAGCGGGCATTGGCGGCTGTTCGCTTGGATTCCTCGATGTTGGCAAGCAGATAGCCCTTGAGCATGTCGGTTGGGCTGAGCGAGAGCCCACGGTCGTTCATTGTCTCAAAGATTGTATAGGCGTCATCGTCCGAATAGGCGGTTATCTCTACCAAGTGGACGTTCTCAAGAAGCCAGTCTATGAAGTATGGGAGAGCCGCGCCGCGGAGTTCTTCTGGGAAACAGGTTTCCAGGTCTTGATAACGTTGGACGAGGGTCTGGACCGACTCGGGCCGATCAGCTACGTCGAAGGGCTTGCTTTCATAGAGCGCATCCATTGCCGGCGTGCGCTCATCGACATGTAGATTGAAAGACTTCTGCCCGTAGCGCTCAGAGAATATGAGTTCGTCCACATTGACCTTATCGGCAAGCTCTTTTTGCAGATTGCGGAGGAGGATTAGGAGCAAAGTGAGGCTGGTGAGTCGTTGCTGTCCATCTACGATGTAGCCAACACTCTCCTTCTTGCTGATGATGATCGAGCCAAGAAAATAGCGCGGATAGTCGGCCACCTTGCTGCGTGGGTGCGTCGGGTCGTACTCTTCCAAAAATTTGTTGCTGAGGTCGTCCACCAGCTCATGGATTTGCTTCTCATGCCATTTGTATTCTCGCTGGTAGTAGTCGATTGAATATTTGACGCCCTTTAACAGCTCGCGCACGGTTTTGGCCTTGCCAAGAATTTCTCTCACTTGGCACCTACCTGCAGGAGGTCATCGAGAAGGCCTTCGGCGTTCCTGTCAATGGCAAGGATGTCGGCACTGATCTCCTTCAGCGTGCGCAGGACATCGTCGGCGATGCCCCAAATGAAGGAGGCGATCTTGTTGTGGGTCGCTTTATCCATTTTCAGGCAGTTCCGACCCGATGGATGACGCGCCCATCGGTCGGCCCGTCGTCGAGGCACTCCGCCCATTTCGCGTCGGAGGCGTCCATTATACCTAGGTGGACATGCTTGTGGTAGGACGCCTCCATGTTGCCGCGCAGCTTGTCCGCCGCGGCCCAGAGCCGGGCCTCAAAGCCGAGGTTGGCGCCATTCCCGTTCTGCTGCGTCTTGGTGGTCTTTCTGGCCATGGGTATCGGTAAGGTCCTCCCTGTAACTTCCGGCGCCACGGCGACTGTCGCAGGAGCCACGGTTGTTTTTCCGTCACCCTAGGCTCAGCCGGCGGTTGCTGTCGATTCTTTGACGATTTTCGCATGGGGAGCAACTGCTTCGCGAGGTCTGATCTGGAGTGAATACAGATGCAGGACGCCGCTACGCAAGGAACACGCCGCTCGATTCGGGGGTGGTGCGTTGATGATATGCACGGTAATTTTATTGTAATACCACTTTGTTCAGCCCCTTAACTGGGTGGACTTAAATGTTGTCTAGCCCCGGCCTCTTAGTTGTTTCGATATTTGGGTGTATATTGTCGGTTTTTATTGGATAGTACCATAATTCGTCATGGATTGGAAAGACAAGAGCTGACGATATATTCGCCTCGGTCTTTTCTTTTATGCATCTATGCTTGACATTCGCGCTGATTTCTCTCGCCATGTCTCTGTTAATTCTCGACAGCCCTCGGCGATATCACGACGAAGGCCGTTTTCTGCTGTTACTCGCCGGAGTTGGCTTTTTCCTCACGTATTTTGCCTTCCATATGAAGCGCTGGGCCTTCGTGCTGCTGACAATCTGGTCGCTCAACCCACTCTTCTGGGTCATCAATGCTTTCTATTTGCCGCGGCGGTGGAGGGCGATGGATGCGGCCCGACAACCCGCAAGAGGTGCGGAGGGCGGCAAGAGCGAGGGAGCCGGATCGCCTGACAGGACCAGCCCTAAGATGCTCGCCTCCTTTCAGCGCCAGGATCGGTCCACGCGAGTCGCACTTTTCCTTGCCGGTGCATGGGTCCTGGCCGTCCCGTTGTACGTCCTCCTCGCCCGGCCTTATGGCTATGTCAGCGACGATGATTTGCTCCACATGATCATGGTGATGGTGATCCCCGCCGGCTTCGGCCTCGGCCTCTTCTGGTTCTTCCGACGCTTTGTACGCTGAAGAACCAGGCCGCACTGAACACGCCGCTGGGGTACGGCTTCCTCCTTGCTGAGCCCCCCGATATCAATTGCCTCCACCTGGGCAACCAGGCCCGAACCGCGAAGGTGAGGAGTGAGGTACCGTCCTGAGGCCCTTGGCCGTTAGGCCGAACTTCCAATACGCTCACACAGGCTCTGGCACGCTGGTCCAAGGCGTTGTCGTCATTTCCGGGCGATCACCAAACCCCTTCCATTCATCCGAGCACTAACCATAAACAACATCGCCCATAAGTAGTACCCACTAATCGACCAAGCAAAAACACTACAAGTGCTGTTGAATTGGTAGAGCGAGTTCCGCGCGAATGCCCCAGACAGGGCCAGGTTCGAGAAAGTAGTAACTTTCTCAACTATTCACCATTGCCAGCAAAGTTTGGCGCGTTCCTTCGGATCAATAACGGAACCAGTCCGGTGTTGCCTTACGGGCCCGGTCGTTTGCATTGAAACCAGCCCGTACCCGCCAGCCCGGTTCCCTCTATTGAGAATAGAGACGGTGGTCGATATGGGCAGCGACATAGCGCAAAGCACCGCAGCAGAAAGTGCATTGAAGAAAATTCATTCCGTCTGGCAGGAACGGATCGCTGGAGAAGGCTTCGCGCAAGTCGCGGCCTCCCACTGGAACAGCGTGTGGTGCCGGCTCATCCTAACGTCCCTCAATCAGCCCGACACTTCCAAGGTTTCCGATGAAGTTCTCGATAGCATCCAGCAGGTGTTGGTCGAAGATGTTCAGAGCGCCAGCTTCACCATCGCCGACCTGTTTTGCGAAATATCACGCCTGAGGGAATCGATCACGGAGGTAATATCCACCGACGATCCGTCAATCGAGAAGTCTCTGAGACCGCACGAACACTCGTTAACTGCCCTGCTCGACCGCCTGTTCACACGATGCCTGAAGGAAACGTCCCTTATCCACGAACTGGTCGTCGAAGGCTCCGCGCGCGGCTACTGCCACGTGGATTCCGAAGGACGAATCGTCTCGGCAAACGCCTCAATGAACAGAATTCTTAATATTGACGACTGCCGGGGACTTTACCTGCCGAAATATTTCGGTCGCGAAGAGAACTTCGTCGCCGCCGCCTTGGGCAGTCCCAAGAGCGGTGCGCCGGTGCTGCGTCACATGGAAGTTTCGCTTGAGGGGGATCGCTCGGTCCCGGTGACGGCGGAGTTCGGCCAACTCAGCGTCGGCGGACGCAACTATGGCGCCTATGCCATTCTGGTCGACATCACCTCTCTTATCACAGCGGAGAACCGTGCCTACAATGCTTCGTCCCTCGGCATCTTGAAGTTCGACCTGGATCATCGCGTGGCCTACGCGAACACAACCGCGGTTAAACTCTTCGGAGAGCCTGCAGAAACACTTCTCGGAACCTCCATCTTTGAGCTATTCCCGGACGCCGAGAGTCAGAACAAGATCAAGGAGCAACTAAAGCTCCGAGAACAGGGAAAGGGTAGCACCTACCTGCTGCACTATCGCCGGAGAAGCGACGGTAAGACTGTGCGACTAAAGATCAACGCTACGCCACAGTACGACAATCTGGGCAACAGAATCGGCGTCTTTGTCATCTGCGAAGACACTACGCTAGAGGAGAAGGGTCAAGAAATACAAAACCTGATTCAGGAGCATGACAAGGCGCACAAGCTCTTCGACGGCCTTTTCGAACAACTGAAATCAGTCATTAGTTTCGATTTCGGCACCATTTCAATCTACAGTTCCGATATGTCGGTGGCACGGGTGACACATTTCCATCCCCGCCCTCAACCGCTGTGGCCGACGCTCTGGTTCCCCATTTCCCCGGAAATGCGGTCCTGGATACAAGGGCGCACTGACGCTCCCTACTATCATCCCGACATATCAACCTTCATCGAAACGCAGCCCGGCACTGATGAGATCGCCATCGATCCGACAGTAAATCGGTTGATCAGAGAAGGCTACAAGGCCTTCATATGCTACCCCATCTGGGAAGCTGGCCGCGTCGCCGCAGTTCTCACTTTGTTGAGCTTCCAAAAGGACTTCTACAACGCCGGACACGAAGCGCTGCTAAAAAAGCTGCCGATCGATCGCGTAATCCGTACCGGACTTGCCTACCTCGATCGGGCAACACACAACTTCCTCCATACTCTCAACAAGCAGATAAGTGCTCAGACCAATACTAAAGGCCTGGCAGACATTCTCGTCGCGGAACTAGCGCATTTCTACGGCTGGCAGAACGTTTCAATCTTTAAGGTAAACCATATGCAGCAGAAATTCGAGCTGCTCGCACAAGACCAGGGAACCATAGAAGGCTTCCTGTTGCCGGAAGGCTATCATCAGCCGTTGCACAAGGGAATCCTCGGTGCAGTGCTAAAGCGGGGCGAGGCAATCAACGTACCGGACACCAACGCCGAAAAAGGTGACGCCGCTAGCTACGTGGCGAGCAACCCCCTCGCCCGGTCCGAATGCTGTTTGCCCATCAGGATCATGGGAGACACTGTCTGGCTACTCAATCTCGAAGACGCCCGGCTAAACGCTTTCAGCATCGAAGACCTCAAGGCTCTACAGCACATCATAGAAGACATCGAGACCACCCTGGAGACCACCTTTAGGGGTATCATTCTCGACGAGATAATCAAGGTCGCCTCGGACGGCATCGTGATCACCGACGCAGACGACCGCATCCGGCTCGCGAATCCTTCCGCCTGCGCGCTCTTGAAGCTCGACCGCAAGGAAGACCAGTCACGAAAGCTGACAGACTTCATCGTCGACGAGGAAATGCGCCATGTTCTGTCAAGAGGAAAGCAAATCGCACCGAGCCGGGCAGAACTGCAGACCTCAGAAGGATCGCGCGTCTCGGCCCTGGTCAGCGGTAGCGTTCTGCCCGAAGAGTACGGCCGCCGGGTAATCTTCCTGAAGGAGATGGAGGCCATCGAGTGGCGCCGGGACTCGCGCGCTATCTCGGCAGCACTCAGCGAAATCATAGCACAGACTCGCACCCCGTTGTCGGTCGCCGCCACGCTTCTCAACCGGGCGAAGCGGTCGATCCAGGACGATGCCGGACGCCTGCTGGTCGAACAGGCTCTTCACCAGATCAGCCGGGCCGAAGTCGCGCACGATCGGGTCACCCTCTGCGGCGACAGCGAGGCCGAGCAAAAAAAGGCGAGCCTGCCGTTGGACCGCCTGATCAAGAAGTCGCTCAATGACCTGGGCGTAAAAGTCACGCGTGAGGTGGACCTGTCGATAGACGGCAGCCTGCCGCGGATTCGCGGCGACGCCTACGAGCTTACCTTCGTCATCGAATCTATCTTGAGCTATCTCCTGCGCAACAAGCCTCTGGACGAACGGATCAAGGTTCATGCCAGCCCGGCGGAAGGCAGCATAGAGTTGACCTTGGCCGCGGAGACCGGCCAGACCTCCGAGGAGGCGCCACTGGACTCCTGGGAGGAGTCGGAGCAGCAGGTTCGCGCCGAGGTCGCCCTCGGGGAGAGCGCCATTAAGCGGTTCATAGTCGAGCACCACAAGGGCCGTTACGAACGGCGAAAAGCGGCAAGCGGTGAAGAGAACTTCACCATCCAGCTTACCGTGGAAACTTGAGCATGGCGAAGGACGGGAGAGGGACATGTTGAAGCGCGTTCTGCTAGCCACGTCCGATCCGGACATCGGAGACCTGATGTTTCAGCACCTCGAGGAAGCCGAAACGGACTTAGATCCTACGCTGGTAAACAACGCCAAGAGCTTCCAAAAGAAGGTGGCGGCGGATCGCTGGAAAAATTTCGATCTTCTGATTATCGACAACGACATCTACCACGACCGCCGGACTCCGGCGCCTCTCGACATTTCGGTCGGTCTCGAACTCCTGCGCGAACTCAAGAACCGCGAGGTTTCGTTGCCGAGCATTCTCCTGGCAGGCGACCTCGCTTCCGGCAGCTTCGGGGAACTGCTGCAGGAAACGCAACGGCTGCAGAACTGTGAGCTTGTCGTCAAAAGAGGCAATCTGGACGAGGCAGTAACCGTCGCGATCGGCCGGCTGCAGGCGCTGGCGCTGAACCGGGCCGGCAAGCGCTCGAACGCCGCACCAGAGTACCAAGCGGAGATCGAGATCAACATCGCCGACCAAGTGCGCCAGGAGTATCATTTCCGCTACCGGACCTCCAATGCGCTGGTTTGCTCGCCGCCTAAGGCTCTCTCGGTTCGCTGGAATATTCTGGAGGACCTCTGCGCCCAGAGCCGGACGCTGCGCACCTTGGAACATGGCTGGGAAAGTATCCTGAAGGGAATCGGCCGCAGCCTGGTCGAGGAACTGCGCCGATGCCCTGAGTTCTTTAAGGACTTTTACCGCATTCAGGGGTTGGAGAATGACCTCGACAACCTCTTCATCCGTTTCTCTGTGTCACGTCACACCTACGACGTTGCCTGTGAAGCACTGTATGAGGATGAAGATGGCTTCCTCATGCTACGCGCGCCCGTCACCCGGAAGGTCAATGCTAACCAGTCTCGTACCCCTCTATTCCAGGTGGGCTGCGCATCGGCAGAGCCGATCAATATTCTGTTTATCGAGTCGGATGTCAGCGGCTTCGTGCCGGATCTGAAGCGCGGTTTCGAGAAACTAAAGAACATCAAAGACGAGCGAGTTTATTTCGAAGAGATTCAAAAGGGAAGCCACGCCAAAGCGCCGAAGGTGCCGATCGGTCAGATCTACATTTTGCGGTCCGCTGACCAGGCAGAAGGTTTCGAGCAGACTGTCATGAAGCACCTAACCGGAAAGACTAACGACCCGGAGGTGCCCACAACATTTCACGTCGTCCATTTCGCCGGCCACTCTTTCTTTGATTCAGAGGCGGAAGACGATCCCGGCGGACTAGTCTTCCCCGGCAAATATCCCAAGGTGGTGCGTATCCGGCAGTTCGCCCAGTGGCTAGATGAAGCTGATACACGCTTGGCTTACCTGAGCAGTTGCCGCGGCTCCGACGCCGAAGTTGCCTTCGAGTTGGCTCGCGAAGGCGTGCCGACGGTCATTGGCTTCCGCTGGGATGTCGACGACATCCTCGCTGCGGAGCACGCGAAGGCCTTTTACGAAGAACTGCTCTTCGACCGACCGATCCTGGAGCAGGCTTTCCTCTGCGCGCGCCGTGCAATGAACGCCCGCTGCCAGGAGAACCGCATCTGGGCGGCATCTACGATGATTCATCAAGTTCAGAACTAAGCGGAGGGGACATGGGCAAGGGCATCTTCGAGAGTTTGTTCGGGCGCCAGGCCGTGCCGAACTTCCACGGCCGCGTCCCGGCTGACCAAGTGCTTCACGAGGGCCATGAAGAACCGGCCTTCGAACCCGAAGACAGCTACCTCACCCTGCGGCTTTCTTCCATGTACCTGCGCGATGCGCGGGTGCTGTGGCGTGAACTCATTCCGTTCAGCGTGGTCGTGACCGATGTCGTCTTCGATGGGGCGCAGCGTAGCCTGCCCTTCGTGGTCGGCAACGACCTGGTGAGCAAGGTCATCGACGCCCCCCTGGGCAGCGGCTCGATCGAACCGCTGAACGTCACGGTCGCCGGGCCCCTGCCCTATCTCGGAAGCAACGTCGGCGTCTTTGTCGGTCTATTCAGCGCGACGGCCAACGACATGTCGCGCGGCCTCTTCGACACGGTCGGCGACCTCGCTGCGCTGAGTGGCCAAGCCCAACTCTCTGCCTTCCTCAAGGTGGCCGAGGTCGTGCGCGACGGGGTCTACCGGATCTTCGATATGAAAGAGGTGGAGTTCCGCTTCGGGCGCCGCGACGAACTGGATCCGCGCTCCACTTCGCGCAACCGGCTGCAGGGCGGCTATTTGGCTTTCGTCAACAAGCCGGCCAAGGAAATGGACGAGAGCGCGTTGTGGGTTGACAATTCCGTCCTGAAGCTGGGGCACGAGCGGCGATCCCTGAAGCCATGCGAAGACGACCACTGTCTGCTGGCGATCGAGCACAGCGCCGAGCGCGGGCATTTCGCCGACCTGCCCTTCACCGCCACCTGGAAGGCGATGCAGGCCCTCATATGGGAAGGTCAGGTCGAGAAAGCCGAACTCTTCCTACTGCCGGAACTCGGCAAATCAATCGTTCAGTCGCCGGAACTCACCCAGCGCGACAAGACGGCGGCCCTCGCCCTCTACAAGCTGAAGATGGAGGCGGAGATAGAGCGATACGGCGAGATGATGGGGAACGGTAAGAAGACCAATGTCACCCGCGGCGCGCGGGACCTCGGCGAAGGGCTCGGCATGAAGCCGATGCTGCAGAAGGCCGCCTTTGTCTCCGATCGTTCGCTGGGCAACCCGGACACCTCGCGCCTGCTGCGAGACTTGGCTGACCAGGGCGCCGCCCTCCTGCAGCTCGACTGCCAGCCGGAAGGACCGACAGACCCCGAAGCCGGCCTGGACGCCCAGATCGTCGCGGTGCGCCGCCTGCAGCCAGCCGTCCCCGGCGGCTCTCAACAGCTCTACGACGCTCTGGTTGCCGATCTCATGGATACCTATTCGCGCTAGCCCCGCCCCCTCCCCACATAAACAAGGCCCTGGCGCGCTGACGCCAAGGCCTTGTTTTCATTGGTAGCGGGAGAGGGACTTGAACCCCCGACACGCGGATTATGATTCCGCTGCTCTAACCAGCTGAGCTACCCCGCCATAGGGTGTGGCGGGGATATATGGCCTCGGCCCCGGGGCTGTCAAGCCGCTTGGGGGCCGGCGGGGCAAAAGTGGCTGAAAACGGCGGAAAATTTGGGGAAAATATGGGAAACCGGAGTTCAGCCCCTGCCTGGCCCTCAGCCATCGAGGGGCCGGGGATTCCCCCGCCCAGGGCCTCCCCTTGTGGCGCCCGGCGCCGGCTTGTCCCGGGCATCCTGGGCCGGCGCCCGGCCGGTTGCCCCTGGAAGCTCGGAACACGTCCGAGGGTGACGAACGGAGAGGAGATGCCAGCCGAAAGGGGCCCTGCCCCTCAGTCGCCCAGCATGGCCGCCAGCTTCATGGCGACGCCGGTGGAGCCCTGGATCTTCAGTTTGCCGGTCATGTAGGCCAGCGTCGGGTCGAGGGTGCCGGAGAGCAGCTTGGCGAAGTCGTCGCGGCTGAGGCGCAGCACGGTGTCGGCCTCGGCCCCAGCGGCCCCGTCCCCAGCGGCTGCGTCCCCATCGGCGGCGGCGATCTCCGCCGGGGTCACCGTGCCGTCCCACAGCAGCACGCCGTCGTCGCCCAGATCGAACATCACGCGGTAGCCCAGCGGCGGGTTCAGCGCCGCCTGGGTCTTCAACTGCTCGGTCAATGTATCAAGAGACATGGCGACTCCTCCGCCAGACGCCCGGCCTTCGCCACGGGCGATGGCGGGACGGGTCGGATGGTTGTCCGCCAGCGCAGGCGGAATGAGCACTTTCATAGCACAAAGCGGCCCCTCCCGGCGAGCACGCGGGCGGCCCGCCGGGCAGACCACTCGCCGCCGGGTTTTCTGCCGGCCGAGAATGAAAGCGGATGCCGTTCAGACGAAGGCGCGGCGGTACCAGCCCAGCACGATCTCCGCGCTTTTCTGCCAGTCGTCCTCCAGCATGAAGCAATGCCCCGAGCGGCGTAGGAAGTGGTATTCGGCATCGAAGAAGCGCGCGGTGGCGTAGTCCAGCCCATGCGGATGCAGATCCAGGTCGTCCTTGCCCGCGGCGATGCAGAGCGCGGGGCCGGAGATGCTGGCGCGGTCGACCGGCACCGCGCGCAGGCGGCGGTCGTTCAGCCAGGTGGGGCTCTCCGCGTTCAGCAGGCCGCAAAGTCCGGCCACCTCGTCCGGCTGGTGGTTGATGAAGAACCGTCTGGCGCCCTGAGCGGCGTCCGGTGGCGCAACCAGCGCATTGGCGGGAAAGGCCGGCAGGCTGCGATGCCCGCCGACGCCGTTGGGTGGCGTCGGCGCCAGCAGCACGGTGCCCCTGGTTTCGAACTGCCCGGCCGCCAGCCCGGCGACCCCGGCGCCCAGGCTGTGCCCGGCGACGACGATGGGGCGCTGGAGCGTGCGGCAGATCTCGACCACGTCGGCGGCCATGTCGCGCATGCCGACGCTGGGCGCCAGCCCCTCGCCCGCCAGGGCACCATGGCCGCGCAGGTCGACCGCCGCAGCCGCCACGCCCTGGCGCTCCAGATAGTCCAGATAGAAGGCGAAACACCAGGCGCCGTGAAAGGCGCCGTGCACGAAGAGGAGCAGCGGACCTTCCGGGTCGCGGGCGGTCTGCGGGGTCAGATACACCCCCGCAGCGCCGACGCGGCGGAAATTCAGTCCGCCCATGATGCTCTTGATCGTGTCAACGACCATAGAAACGTTTCCTTGTCCTACGTTGCAGCTTGTCGGAGTGAAGAGGCTACAGGGAGCCCCCGCCCGGGTTCGGCGCCGCCGGCCGCTGCCCGCGCAGCCAGGCGAGCCCCTGCACGCCGGCCGAGAGCGCCAGGGCGGCGACGGCATAGAGCGGCGGACAGAGGATCGCCGCGGTGCCTGCCGCGCAGAGCAGCAGGCGCTCCAGCCGGTTCAGCGGCGTCAGCAGGTAGCCCGAGAAGCCGCCGCTGATGACGATACAGCCCATCGCGGCGATCACGAAGGTGTAGACCGCGGCCTCGGTGCCCTCCATCAGCAGCAGGGCGGGCTGGAGCACGAAGGCGAAGGGCAGGATGTACTTCACGATCGCGATGCGCATGGTGTGCAGGGCCACCTTGGTCCAAGGCGCCTCGGCAATGCCGGCGGCAACGAAGACAGCGGTGCAAACCGGCGGCGTGATGGCCGAGAGAGTCGCGAAGTAGAAGATGAACATATGCGCCTGCAGCTCGCTAAGGCCGACCGACTGCAGCGACAGCGAGATCACCGAGGCGGCCAGCACATAGGCGGCCGTCGTCGGCATGCCCATGCCCATGATCATCACCACCGCAGCGGCGAGCAGGATGGAGAGGAACTGCGAACCCTCGCCGAGACCCAGCACGACGTCGGAGAACTTGGCGCCGACGTTGACGATGTTGATGGTGCCGACCAGCAGGCCGGCGACGGCCACCAGCACCGCCAGGGTCGCCAGCGGCATGGCCATCTGGTCGAGGATGCCGATCAGAGACTTCAACCGCGCCGCCAGGTCGCGCAGCGAGCGCGCCTTGACGAGATGCAGGACCACCAGCAGTGCCAGCGCGCCCAGCACCGAGAGGCCCACCGAATAGCCGGCGACGATGGCCCCCAGCAGCGTCAGGAAGGGCAGCGCGACCGGCGCCCAGACCGAGAAGGGCGCGAGGCTGGAGAACGGCGGTATCTCCTCCTTTGGCAGGGCGCCGATGCCCTGGCGCGCCGATTCGAAATGGATGCTGAAGAAAACGCCGATGAAGAACAGCAGCGCCGGCACCAGCGCCACCAGCATCATGTGGGTGATCGGCACGTCCAGCATCTCAGCCATGAGAAAAAGGCCGGCGCCCATAAGCGGCGGCGTGATCTGCCCACCGGAAGACGCGGTCGCCTCGATGCCGGCAGCGACTTCCGGGCGGTAGCCCAGCCGCTTCATCATGGGGATGGTGAAGTTGCCGGTCATCGCCACGTTACTGACCGAGGAACCGGTGATGGTGCCCATCGCCGCGGAGGCGATCACGGCAATCTTCGCCGGGCCGCCGCGGAAGCGCCCGCCGACGCTCTTGGCCATGGTGATGAAGGTCTGCGCGGCGCCAGTCGCCAGCATCGCGGAGCTGAAGGCGACGAAGAGGATCAGCATGGACACGAAGATGTCCATCAGCGTGCCCCAGATGCCGTCGGTGGACAGAAACAGCGATTCCACCAGCAGGTACCAATGCACCTCGCCATGACCGAACTTGCCGCTCAAGTGGTGGCCGAAGACGGTATAGAGGGCAAAGATGACGAAGAGGATCGCAAAGGCGAGCCCCAGCATGCGGCGGCTGAATTCGATCAGCACCACGATGAGGCCGACGCCCAGCCCCAGTGCCAGGTTCGACGCCGCGTCCATGCTCAGCATGTAGTTCCAGTACTCGACAGCGGCATAGAGGCAGGCACCCAGCGCGACCAGCAGCAGTGCGATGTCGATCAGGGCCATGCCGGCGCTGCGGCGCCTGGCAACGAAATGCAGGGTGGCGAGTATCAGGCAGCCGCCCAGGATGATGGCACGGTGCTGGATGTTGGGAAGCTGGCCGAAGAATACCGACCAGCAGACATAACCGAGCAGCAGGGCCACCAGCACGCGGGAGACGGCCTTCGCCCAGCCCTGCCCGGTAACGGTCTCATCGCTGTTCATTTACTTCAGATCCTGCGGGACGGGGCCGTCGAAAACGCCGAGCGAAGTCGACGGGGCCGTGGCGTCCTGTGATGAGTCGGAAGGGACGCCGTGCCGCGGCACGGCGCCCCTCGTGAAAAGCCGGCGGCAAAGCGCCTCAGCGCATTTCCGGCGGCAGCAGGCGCTCGGGGACGTCCAGGCCCTTTTCCCGGTAATAGCGCACCGCGCCGGCATGCAGCGGGTAGGCGGAAACCGCGAGGGTCTGCTGCAGGATGTCCTTGTCTCGGATGACGCGCAGTGCCTGTTTCTGACTGGCGCTGCCCTCGTCCATGCCTTTCACCAGATCGTAGGCAACCTCTTCGGGAAGATCGGCCGAAGCGACGAAGCCGATCCAGATGGCGTGGGTGTAGAACGACGGCGCGCCCTCGACGATCCCGGCCGGCATCTCCACAAAGTCCATCCAGGGGATCTGCTTCTTGATCTCGGCGCGCTGCTCCCCGGTCCAGCCAACCGGCCACAGCGGCGTCGTCAGGTTCAGCTCCTCGGACTCGGCGTCCAGCCGGTCGCTGCCGATCGCCTTCTGGCGGCCAAGGCACTTGTCGTCCTTGATCGCATTCACCGCGTCCTTGGAATCCGACAGGTAGAGCTTCGGCGTAAAGCCCATCTTGCGGATGATCAGGATCATGTTCTTTTCCTGCGACGATCCGCTCATGCCCGGATGGAAGCACTTGCCGTCGAAGTCGGCGAAGTTCTCGATGTGGGCGTCCTTGCGCGCGGTCATCAGCTGCACCGCGGGCAGCGCCCACCACAGCACCCGGATGTCCTTGTAGCCACTCTCTTCCAGGCTGGCGATCAGGTCCGGTGAGATGCCGGCGAACTTCAGGTCGCCCTGCTTCATCAGCGCCGCGTTCTTGGCGAAGCCGCCCGTCGACAGCACCGACACGCGGACCTTGTCGCTGGACTCGCTGATCGAATTGGCGATGGCGGTGTAGTAAGGAAAAAAGGTCGAGGTCGGGGTCGAGCCGCCCAGGTTGAGCTGCAGGGTGTCGGCCTGAGCCGCCGTTCCCATCATCAGCACGCCCGCGCAGCCAACGGCCAGCCGCTTCAAAAATGTCATCGGGTCCTCCCATTCTATGGTTCGGTTCGGCGCTCGATCGTTGTCAAGCGCGGGGGCCGGACGGCCCTGCAAGCTGGCATAGAAGAAATCCATTAGGCATAGTTCCCTCAAGCTAATATTCGTCAACGATTATGGAATTTTTGGAATGAATTGGAGTTTCGCCGATCTCGAGGGCTTCCTGACCGTGGCGGAAACCAAGAGCTTCCGCGCCTCGGCGGAGCGCCTCAACCTTACCGCCTCGGCGCTCAGCAAACGCATCCAGAAAATCGAAAAGGAGCTCGGCAACGAGCTGTTCCAGCGCACCACGCGCCAGGTCCGCCTAACCTCGGCGGGCCAGGAGTTCCTGCCGATCGCGCGCAAGTTGCTTGCGGAACTCGACAGCTATCTCATGCAGGCGCACGGCACGGCCAGCCGCTACGACCGGCGCCTCGCGATCGGTTGCATTCCCTCGATGGCCGCAACCATTCTCGCCCCCATTCTGGTCCCCTTTCACCGCGCGAACCCGACCACGCGCCTGCGCGTGTTCGACGGCAGCTACGGCGAGGTGGTCGAGAGGGTACGCAGCGGCGACGCCGAGTTCGCCATCAACTTCACGCTGGGGACCGAGAGCGAGGTCGAGTTCCTGCCGCTGTTCAAGGACCCTTTCGTCATCGGCTGCGCGAAGACGCATCCCCTGGCGAAGAAGCGCAGCGTCACCTGGGCGGACATCACGCGCTATCCCTGCGTCACCATCTCGCGCCACAGCGGCAACCGCCTGCTGCTGGATGTCGCCGCCTCCGACAGCGCGCACCGCATCACCGGCTTCTACGAGGTCGACAATCTCTCCTCGGCGCTGGAGTTCGTCGAGGCCGGCCTCGGCATCTCCGTGCTGCCGCGCTACTCCTTCACGCGCTCCTATCTGAAGGGCGTCGCCATCAAGCCGATCTCGGGCCTGAAGGTACACCGCCAGATCGGCATCATGCAGCGGCCGGGCGCGCCACTGTCGCGCCACGCCGAACAGTTGAAGGCGATGATTCTGAAGGCCGCGGCGAAACTGCCTTAGGCGGCGAAGCTGCTTTAGGCCGCGAGGCGGCTTTCGGCTGCGGCGATCCAGCCGCCGCCCAGCACCCGGTCGCCGTCGTAGCAGACGGCGGCCTGACCCGGCGAGATGCCGAACTGCGCATCGTCGAGGACCACTTCGGCGCCGCCATCGGGCAGCGGGTAGAGCGTCGCCGCCGCCGGATCGCTGGCCGAGCGCAGCTTCACCGCGATGCGGCGGCCCCCGGCCGTCAGCGGCGCGGCATCCAGCCAGTTGAGGCCGCGCAGGATGACGCGGTCGCGCGCCAGCGCCGCCTTGGGGCCGACGATGACGCGGTGACTTTCCGGCTCCAGCCGCACGACGAACAGCGGCTCGGCCTCGCCACCGATATTGAGACCCCGGCGCTGGCCGATGGTGTAGTGGATGATGCCGTCGTGGCGGCCCATGACGCGGCCGTCGAGGTGCACGATGTCGCCGGGATCGGCGGCGCCGGGGCGCAGCTTTTCCACCACCGACGCATAGGAGCCCTGGGGCACGAAGCAGATGTCCTGGCTGTCCGGCTTGTCGGCGACGACCAGGCCGAAACGCTCGGCCTCCGCACGCACCTTGTCCTTTTCCAGGCCGCCCAGCGGGAAGCGCAGGAAGTCGAGCTGCTCCCCCGTGGTGGCGAAGAGGAAATAGCTCTGGTCGCGCTTGGGGTCGACGGCGCGGTGCAGTTCCGCCCCGCCCGCGCCCATCCGGCGCTGAACGTAGTGGCCGGTCGCCAGACAGTCGGCGCCGAGATCGCGCGCGGTCGCCAGCAGGTCGCGGAACTTGACCGTCTGGTTGCAGTTCACGCAGGGGATCGGCGTCTCGCCACGCAGGTAACTGTCGGCGAAGTCCTCCATCACCGCGTCGCGGAACCGGCTCTCGTAGTCCAGCACGTAGTGCGGGATGCCCAGGCGCTCGGCCACCTGGCGGGCGTCGTAGATGTCCTGGCCGGCGCAGCAGGCGCCCTTCTTGGCCAGCGCCATGCCGTGGTCGTAGAGCTGCAGGGTGATGCCGACCACGTCGTAGCCCTGGGCATGCAGCAGCGCCGCGGTGACCGAGGAATCCACCCCGCCCGACATCGCCACCACCACCCGGGTCTCGCCCGCCGGCTTATCTATGCCAAGACCGTTCATGAGGCCGGAATATAGGGCCCCGGAGGAGCGGAGCAAGAGCCGCAAGACCCTCCCGGCGGCGCTCCCGGGCTGAATAATCGAATTTTATCAACTGACAGATATTGATTTTTGTTATTTGCGAGCCATCTGCAAACCGTCCCCGGGGTCACTTGCCGGCTGTCATCCGGCATCTTCCCCTGGAAAAGCCCGGAAATTCGGGTTTTTTGCGCCCCCCCTCCCTATAGGAGCCCCCCGATGCAGAACGTGAAACTCGGTACCCAAGGCCCCCTCGTCTCCCGCGCCGGCCTCGGTTGCATGGCCATGTCGGGTTCATACGGCCCGGCAGACCGAAAGGAAGCCATCGCGACCATCCACATGGCCCTCGAGGCCGGTGTCACCCTGCTGGATACCGGCGACTTCTATGGTATGGGCCACAACGAGATGCTGATCAGCGAGGCGCTGCGGCAGCGCGGCGGCGACAACGCCCTGGTCAGCGTGAAGTTCGGCGCCCTGCGCGATCCGGCCGGCGGCTGGCTCGGCTTCGACGCCCGCCCGGCGGCGGTGAAAACCTTCGCCAGCTATTCCCTGCAGCGTCTCGGCCGCGACCACATCGACATCTACCGGCCGGCACGCCTGGATCCCAACGTGCCGATCGAAGACACCATCGGCGCCATTGCCGAACTGGTCGAGGCCGGCACCGTGCGCTACATCGGCCTTTCCGAAGTCGGGCCGGAAACCCTTCGCCGCGCCGCCACGGTGCACCCCATCGCCGACCTGCAGATCGAGTATTCGCTGCTGTCGCGCGGGATCGAAACGGAGATACTGCCGGCCTGCCGCGAACTCGGTATCGCCGTCACCGCGTACGGCGTGCTGTCGCGCGGCCTTTTGAGCGGACACTGGCAGGGTCCCAAGGGCGCGCAGGATTTCCGCGCCTTCAGCCCGCGCTTCCAGGACGGCAACCTGCAGCGCAACCTGGAACTGACAGACGCCCTGGCCCGTCTCGCAGAAGCAAAGAACGCGACGGCGGCGCAGGCCGCCACCGCCTGGGTCCTGACCCGTGGCGACGACATCGTACCGCTGATCGGCGCCCGTGACCGCCGGCGTCTTCAGGAATCGCTGGAAGCGCTTGACCTCACGCTGACCAAAGACGACCTTGCGGCCATCGAACGGGCGGTGCCGAAGGATGCCGCGGCGGGCGACCGCTATCCCGCGCACGGGATGGCGACGCTGGACAGCGAAAAGCCGGTAAGCGGCAGCAGATAGACGGCAGAAAGATGGCTGTCAGATGAATGACTCGGTTCTGACGTCAGAGCAGATCCTCGACGCGGCGGAGCAGGTGCTCCGCCGTTACGGGCCCGCGAAGACCACGGTGGTCGACGTGGCCCGGGCGCTCGACGTCAGCCACGGGTCGATCTACCGGCACTTTCCCAGCAAGGCGGCGCTGCGCGACGCCGTGGCGGCACGCTGGCTGCACCGGGTCTCCCAGCCGCTGCGCGCGATCGTCGAGGAAGATGGTCCGGCGCCCCAGCGCCTGCGCCGCTGGTACGACATCCTGATCGCCACCAAGCGCGCGAAGATCCTGGACGACCCGGAACTCTTCGCCACCTATCACGGCATGATCATGGACTCGCGCGAGGTGGTGGAGGCGCATGTCGAAGAACTGGTTGCCCAGATCGCGCGGATCATCGCCAGTGGTGTAAAGCGTGGCGAGTTCGCCATCGACAATCCGCGCCGCGCGGCGGAGGCACTGTTCCACGCAACGACGCGCTACCACAATCCGCTGCACAAGGCCGAGTGGCGAGACCCGAACATCGGCCGTGACTTCGATGCGCTATGGTCCCTGCTGATGGCCGGGCTGGGCGCCAAGGCAGCGCAGAAGCCCTAGCCCGCCTTCAGAATCTCCACCAGGCGGTCCAGCGGCTGCGGCCGGCGGGCGAGATCGAAGGCCACCGAGAAATGCCCCTGGTGGCGCAGGAAGAGGTTGGCCGGCGGCACCTGCCAGCGGCGCGCCAGCGCGAGGCCGCCGCTGAAGGGGGTCAGGTCGTCGGCATCGCCCAGGGTCATGACGATCTTGTCCGGTGCCATGACCGGCGCGCGGCGCGGCTCCATCAGCGGCAGGTAACGCTCGATATCGGCCTCCTGCCAGCCCTGGGCGGCCAGCTCCGCCGGCAGGCCGAGGGCGTTGGCCAGCGAGCCTTCGAAGGCGACTTCCTTCAGGCTGCCGCTGCAGGCGACCAGCATCAGCGCATCGGGCCGCAGCGCCGCCGGCCACTCGTTGGCCGCCACGGCGGCGAGCTGGCTGGTCAGGGCGCCGAGACTGACGCCGCCGATGGCGATCCGTGGGCCCCTCTGCCCGCTATTGCCCTCCCCGCCATTGCTCCGGCGGCGCGCCCAGTCGATCAATACCGCGACCTCGGCGCCCCAGGCCTGGAACAGCTTCAGGAAGCCAAGCGGCCCCTGCGCCATCGCCGGCTCGCCGCCGTAGGTCCCCGGCACCCGCCGCCGTCCGTGCCAGGGGCCTTCCGGCAGGATGACGCGCAGGCCCTTCAGGGCCAGGGCCGGGGTGATGTCGACGCTGTCCATGGCGCGGCCCCAATGCTCGCTTTCCATGCAGATGCCGTGCAGCGAGATCAGCGTCGGCGGATTGGCGACGCCCTCCGGCTCGATGACCCGGGCCCAGGCGGTGTCGCCCGGCAGCCCCGGCGACGGAAAGCGGATCCAGCTCTGGCGGCCGAAGGGACCGGGCACCGCGTGGGATTGCTCGACCGCCGGAAGGGCCCCCGGAAGGGCCACCGGAAAGGCCGCCGGGCCGGCGGGATACCGGATGCAGGTGCCGGCATCGCCGGTGAGACTCTCCAACGGCGGCATGTCTTCGGGCCGCGGCAAGGCCCAGCGCACGGTCGCGATCTGGCGGCGGATGCAGGTGAAGTGGCGCCGGGCGGCCATCAGGTTGTGGGAGGCGGCGCGGCGGGCCTCCTCGGCCGCCACCAGGGCGGCGTCCGACGGTGTGACGCCCCCCAAGCCACGCCCGAAAAAGACGTCGTGCCAATGGGCATCGGCGCCGGCATGGACCTTGGCCAGCTTCGTGGCCTCGGCGAGGCCGCGCCGCAGGCGCCAACCGCACAGGCCATTCGGCAGGGCATCCAGCCCGAGGGCGGCGGCAAAGCGCGCCTCGTCGCCCTCGCTTTCCAGCGCCGCGGCCCAGGCGCGCGACAGGACCAGATACCAATGGGCGACGACGTGGACCGCCATGCGGTCGTACCACGGCCGCATGACCAGGGCCCCCAGCGGGCCCCAGCGCAGCGGCGACGGGAAAGGGGCGGGCAGGCGCGTGGCGGCGCCCGGCCCGGGGGCCAGTTCTGCCGCTCTCGGGGCTGTGGTGGTGGAGCCTGAATCGTCTGGTGTCATGACCGGCGAGCATAGCCGCTGGGCGATGATTTCACAGGCATTTTACTCACTGTGAGTTTACCGGAGCCGCCCCGGCTGGCAGCTAGACTGTGCACCCTTCCTGCAACGACAAACGATGGAGACCCGCGATGATCCCCCGCTTCCTCGGCCTGCTGGTTCTGCTCACGGCTCTCGCTGCGGCCTCCTTTTCCACGGGGCCGGCGCAGGCGGGCATGATGGCGATGCCCGGTTGGCAGGTGATGAAGACTGAACGGGGTTATGCCGACCTGGTGGCCCGCCTGGAGCAGGCCATCGCCGACAACAAGATGGGCCTGGTGGCCCGGGCCAGCGCCACGGCCGGCGCCAAAAAGATGCTGAACAAAGACATCCCCGGCAACACGGTGATCGGCGTCTACCGCCCGGACTTCGCCGTGCGCATGCTGGAGGCCAGCACCGCCGCCGGCATCGAGGCACCGATCCGCTTCTACGTGACGGAAGACCCCGACGGCACCGCGACGCTCAGCTACAAGACGCCGAGCCATGTCTTCGCGCCCTACGCCGACGGCGGCGAGGCCCTGAAAGACCTGGCGGCGGAACTGGACACGATCTTCGCCAAGATCGCGGCGGACGCGGTGGGAGGCTGATCCAGAGCGCAGCGCCCGCGCGCGGCCCCTGCCTCTCTAGGGCTCTCCGAAGGCCAGGGCCAGCAGGCCGCCGCGCAAGCCGTCGATGTCGCCCCCTGCCAACAGCTTGTCGAGCGATGCCTGGACACTGCGCCAGATCGGCAGGGCCTGCGCCAGCAAAAGGAAGCCGGCCGTCGTCAGTGCCAGACGGACCCCACCTCTAGCCGCCGAGCCGGGCACGACGGCCAGCAGGCCCCGGCGCTCCAGCGGCACCACCATCGCCCTTAAAGCGGCGGGGTCCATTACCAGGAACTGCGCCACCTCGGCGGCACGCGGCGGCTGCGGCCGGCCCAGCATGACCAGCAGCGAATAGTCGCCGCTGGTCAGGCCGAGGGGCTTCAGCGCCGCATCGAACCGGTCCTCGACCGTCTTCGCCGCTGCCCGCAGATGCTGGCAGAGGCAACGGTCGCGCACCTCGTGGGCTGCCGCGAAGAGCCAGTCGTCGGTCGAGACGGCGGGCAGCGACGCCTTCAGAGCCTCGGGCAGAGGCTCGGGCAGAGGCTTGGGCATAGGCTTGGGCATAAGCGCGGGTGCATCCGACATCAGAAGCGATACGTAACGCCGACGCCGACGATGCCCTGTCCGGCGCTGCCCTCGTCGTCGACGATCGGGCTGTCCGCGGCATCGCCGACGAGTTGGGTGTAACCGGCGAATCCCATGACCCCCCAATGCTCGGTCAGCTGATAGCCCACATCGAGCGAAATACCGATATCCTTGAGGCCGCCCTCGGCATCGAAGGCGGCAAGCCCGCTGCGCGCCGCATCGGCATTGTCGATGCTGAAATAGGTGTCGGCATAGTCGCCGTCGGCAAAGGTCGCGGAAACGCCGACACCGAGACGCAGGCGCTCCAGAGGCGAGAAGCTGTAGCTCGGACCGAACGATACCGCGGTTCCCTTGCCATCGCTGCTGGTGCCGGTTTTCACGTCCATACCGAAGGACAGTTCGTCGCTCGGGTGGACCACCTCATACAGCGAGAGCTTGACGAAGCCACCCACCTCGACGGAATCGTCGAAGTCGCGCAGGGCATCGACCCGGTCGTTCTCGACGTCGCCGCGGCCGGACCGCAGTCCGACAAGCGGGCCGAATTCGATACCGCGCCAGGGCGAGACGTTGGCCTTCACCTCCAATCCCTGCAGCTCGATGTAGTAGTTGTCGTAGCTGACCTGGCCGGCGATCAGCGGCGCCGCCTCGTAGTCCTTGGAGCCCTCGTAGTCGGGAATCGCCACGGCTCCGGCCGCCACATAGCCGCCCCAGCCTTCCGACTCCGCCGCCGTTGTTTTCCCGCCTTGCGGCGACGTCTTGACGTCCTCCGCCCTGGCCGCGGTTCCCTGTGAAAAGCAGCCCACCAGAGCAGCCGAGCACAGCAGCACGGCACGCGATACAGTTGACCCTGACATCGACAATCCTTCTAATTTGTATGTACACACCTGGACCATGAGGCTTCGATGGCGCCGGCCGCCGCACGCGGCTGGTTAAGGCGCCTTATGAGAGACCCTAAACGCGCGGCGGCGGCCGGCGATTTCAGCAAGCTTGCGATTTGTTGCGAAATGTTTCGGCGGGCAGCTTGCCGCTGGATTCGCCGGGATTTTGCGCTAGGGTCGGCCCTGCCTCGCCGGGCGGCTCCCCCGGCCCTGCCCCCGAGACCAATCCTGAATGGCGCAAGACGAACCGACACCCCAGATCCTGATCGTGGACGACGACCCGGAAATCCGGGTGAGGCTCGGGCGGTTCCTGCGCGACCACGGTCTGGGCGTTCACGAGGCCGGCAGAGCCAGCGACGTTGCCACCGCCCTGCAGCGCAGGCAGATCGACCTCGTGGTCCTGGACGTCATGATGCCGGGTGACGATGGCCTGACGCTGTGCCGCCGGCTGCGCCGGGACAACGACATCCCCATCATCCTGCTGACGGCCCTGAGCAGCGATACCGACCGGATCGTGGGCCTGGAACTCGGCGCCGACGACTACGTCACCAAGCCGTTCAATCCGCGCGAGCTGCTGGCGCGCATCCGCGCCCTGATCCGCCGGTCCGGCATGGCTTCGGCATCGCGGCCGTCACGCCCGGCGGCCCCGGCATATCGCTTTGCCGACTGGCTGCTGAACGTCAACCGCCGCTCCCTCACCTCCCCCGAAGGCCACCTGGTGGTCCTGACCAGCGGCGAGTTCGACCTGCTGGCCGTGTTTGCCGAAAACCCGCAGTGCGTCCTCAGCCGAGATCAGTTGCTGGAGAACCTGCACGGGCGGATTATCCAGCAGTTCGACCGCAGCATCGACGTGCACATCAGCCGCCTGCGCCGAAAGATCGAGCCCGATCCCTCCCATCCCACGCTGATCAAGACCATCCGGAACGAAGGCTACTTCTTCACACCCGGCGTCGAGTTGGTCATCGACATGGCAAACCAAGGGACCAGGACATGACGCCCCGCTGGTTCCCCAGACTCGGTCTGGCGTCGCTGCTCGCCATACAGATCATCTTCATCGTGATAACGACGTTTCTGGTGGACTGGACTTCCCAGACGATCGTCCCCATGCCCGACATCATCTTGATGGATCGGCAATGGCTGGCGTCCGCCGTTCGCGATGCCTGGGACGAGGCCGAGCGGACTCCGGCCCCTTTGCGCAAGGCGGCGTTTGAAAAGCTGTCTTCGAGCACGGTGCTGGATTTCGAAATGTCGGATCGGCCGGTTGCCACAGCGGAGGACGGTCACTTCCAGAAGATAGAACCGCTGAAAGCGGTCCTGCAGCAGCACATGCCCGCAGACGCCCGGCTCCTTATCTCCGCCGAGGGTCCGCCCTTCTTCGATTTCGACCGCTCACTGGACTCGGTTGCCGTCGTCGTGAGTGAAATCCCGTTCCGGATGGTCGACGAGCTGGAAGACAGCGGCAAGGGCGAGGTGCTCATCACACCGGATCTGCTGATACAGGTGGCGCTGACCGACGGCGGCTGGCTGATCGTGCGGCAGGCCATGGACGGTTCGGTCGTCCCGCGCCTCGTGCGGAACTTCGCGGCACCGGCCTATTTCATCGTCATCATTGTCGTTATCTCGTTCCTGGCATCGCGGGTCCTGCTGAAACCGCTGCTGCAGCTTGCCGCCGCCGCGGAACGCCTGGGCCGCGAGCGCAGCATCACCCCGATACCCGAAATGCGCATCCCGGATTACTAAGCCATCGCCGACAGCTTCAACGAGATGCAGACCCGTCTGAAGCGCTTTGTTGACGAGCGCACGCAGTTGCTGGCCGCCATCTCCCACGACCTGAACACGCCGCTGACGCGCCTGCGCCTGCTCGCCGAGGACCTGAGCGACGGGCGCCAGCGCGATCAGGTGCTGTCGGACATCAGCGAGATGGAGATGATGATCCAAAGTTCGCTTGCCTTCGCGCGCGACGACTCGCATCAGGAGCCGTCTGTTTCTGTCGATATCGCCTCCCTCCTCATCAGCGTCTGCGACACCGTCAGCGATGCCGGCCAGCCGGCGCGCTACCGCGGGCCGGACCACGCATCCCTGTCCTGCCGCCCGGGGGCCATGCGCCGCGCCATCGGCAACCTGGTCGACAACGGGTGCAAGTATGGCGCGACGGTGGTTGTCGAACTGGAGGCTTCAGACGATACCGTGGAGATCCGGGTCAAAGACCAGGGGCCCGGCATTCCGGAAGAAGATCGGGAAAAGGCCTTCGCGCCGTTTCAGAGGCTGGAAACGTCCCGCAACCGGCAGACGGGGGGCACCGGCCTGGGCCTGCCGATCGCCCGGGACATCATCCGCAGCCATGGCGGCGACATCACGCTGCAGAACGGCCGGAATGAAGGGCTGATCGTCACCGTGCGGCTGCCGCGGCCGGATACTTCCGCCCGGCCTCGGACCGCCTGAAAACGCGCCTGAAACCTTGAGGGCCCGGGCCCTCAGCCCAGCATGTTGTTCACTTCGCGGGGCAGTTCGACGACCAGGCCATCGAGTTCCTCGGTCATGACGATCTGGCAGCCCAGGCGCGAGGTCGGCTTCAGGCCGAAGGCGAGGTCGAGCATGTCCTCTTCGTCCTCGGAAGGCTCGCCCAGCTTGCCGTACCAGTCCGGCGCGACGATGACATGGCAGGTGGCGCAGGCCAGCGACCCCTCGCAGGCGCCCTCGATGTCCACATCGTACTTGTGGGCGATCTCCATCACCGAAAGGCCGACGGGGGCATCCACTTCCTTGCGGTTGCCGTCCTTTTCGATGAACGTCAGCTTCGGCATGAAATCCTGCTCCTAAACGACCTGAACCAACGAAACCTACTGCGCCGCCGCGCTGCCTTCCTCACGCAGCCGTGCGACCGCGCCGGCCAAAGCCTCAACCGCCTGGTCGATCTCCGCCTCGCTGTTGAAGCGGCCGATGGCGCTGCGGATCGACCCGCGCGCCCTGGCCTCTTCCAGGCCGAGGGCCTGCAGCACATAGGAGGGCTCCACCGCCGTCGAGGTGCAGGCCGAGCCCGAGGAAACGGCCAGACGGGGCAGGGCCCGCATCAGCGCCTCGGCGTCGACGCCCTCGAAAGCCAGGTTGAGATTTCCGGCCACCCGCAACTCTGCGTGGCCGTTAAGGGCCACCCCCGAAAGACGCTCTGTAATGCCCTCCAGCAGCCGGGTCTTCAAGGCCGAAATACGGGCGGTCTCGACCGCCATCTCCGCAGCGGCGATCTCGGCGGCGGCGCCGAGGCCGACGCAGAGCGGCGTCGGCAGGGTGCCCGAGCGCAGGCCCCGCTCCTGCCCGCCGCCGTCGATCAGCGGCTCCAGGCGCACCCGCGGCCGGCGCCGCACATAGAGGGCGCCGATACCCTTGGGGCCATAGAACTTGTGGCCGGAGATACTCATGAGGTCGATCCCCAGGGCGGCCACGTCCAGGGGGATCTTGCCCAGCGCCTGGGCCCCGTCGCAGTGGAAGTAGGCGCCCTTGTCGTGGCAGATCGCCGAAATCTCGGCCAGCGGCTGGATGACGCCGATCTCGTTGTTCACCGCCATGATGGAAACCACGGCGGTCTCCTCGCTGACGGTGGCGGCCAGCAGGTCCAGATCGACCAGGCCGTCCGGCTGAACCGGCAGGATGTCGACCCGGTGGCCTTCGCGCTCCAGGGCGCGGGCGCTCTCCAGCACGCATTTGTGCTCGGTCGCCAGGGTCACCACATGGGGCCGCCGCTGCCGGTGGAAGCGCGCGGCGCCCTTGATCGCCAGGTTGTTGGACTCGGTGGCCCCGGAGGTCAAAATCACCTCGCGGCCGGTGGCACCGATCAGGGCGGCAAGCTGGCCGCGCCCCTTCTCCACCGCCTCCTCCGCGTCCCAGCCGAAGGCATGGCCGGCGGAATGGGGATTGCCGAAACGCTCGGTGAAGAACGGCAGCATGGCCTCGACCACCCGCGGGTCGGTCGGCGTGGTCGCCTGATTGTCCAGGTAGATGCCGGGCGCGCGCCGGTTCGCCCCATCCTGCTGAACCCCGTCGGGCCGGGCCTTGTTGTCCGCGTCCTGTGCCATACGCTTTCCTGCCCTGCCCTTGCCTCAGGCCGCCCGGCTGCGGCGGTAGAGATCGCCCCAGGCCGCCAGCAGGCAGTCGATGTCCTCGGGGACGCTGGCCCAGCCGAGCGACACGCGGATCGCCGCGCCGGCCTCGTCCGGCGACGCGCCCATGGCGGTCAGCACGTGGGAGGGCTGCACCTTGCCGGAGGAGCAGGCGGCACCGGAACTGACCGCCACCCCGGCGAGGTCGAGGGCCATCAACTGGGTCTCGGCCGGCAGACCCGCCAGCGCCACGCAGGCGGTGTTGGGCAGCCGCGGCACGGAAGCGCCGAAGACTCGAACATCAGGCGCCAATATCTTGATTTCACGTTCGAAATGGTCGCGCAGTTCATCCAGTTTCTGAAGTCGAGGCAGATCTTCAAGTGCCGTCTCAGCCGCGGCACCGAAACCGGCGATACCGGCCAGATTCTCGGTGCCGGCGCGGCGCCGCCGCTCCTGCCCGCCACCCTGAAGTAAAGGATTAAGCGGCAGGTCCGGACGCGCCAACAGGGCACCCGCACCCGGCGGGCCGCCCAGCTTGTGGGCCGACAGCGTCAGCAGGTCGACGCCCAGCGACGCCATGTCCAGGGGGACCTTGCCGGCGGCCTGAACGGCGTCGCAATGAACCCAGGCGCCGGCGGCTTGGGCCAGCGCCACCGCCGCCTCGACCGGCTGAATCACGCCGGTCTCGTTGTTGGCCAGCATGACCGAAACCAGGGTGTTGTCCGGCGTGTCTTTGAGAGCCGCCGCCAGGGCATCGAGGTCGACGGTGCCGTCGGGGGTGAGGCCGATGCGTCCGGCCTGGGGCACGGCCTGGAGCACGGAATCATGCTCGCCGGCGGAGACCAGGATGCGCCGGGCCGGCAGGCCGCCGAGGGCCAGGTTGTTGGCCTCGGTGCCGCCGGAGGTGAAGGTCACCCAGGCCGGATCGGCTCCCGCCAGGGCGGCCACCTGGGCCCGCGCCGCCTCGATCAGCCGACGGGCACGACGGCCGGGGCCATGGACCGAGGACGCGTTGCCGGGCTCGGCCAGAGCCCCGGTCATGGCTGCCAGGGCTTCGGGCCGGATCGGCGCGGTCGCGTTGTAGTCCAGGTAAACGCTCATGAGCCTCGGACTTACCAGGGGCGGGCCAGGGGGGCGGGCCAGGGGGACGGGCCAGCGCTAGCTGGCGGCGCGACGGGGGTTGGGGCCGCCTTCGGAGCCCGCCCCGGATGCGGTCCCGGAATCGTCCGTCTTGCCGAGCCCAGCGGTCCCGAGCCCACCGGTCCCGAGCCCACCGGTGACGAGCCCGCTGGTGCCAAGGACCCGGCGTGCGATCACGTCGGCGACGGTGACCGACGAGAGATAGAGATAGATCTGGTTGCCCAGTTCCTCCCAAAGGTCGTGGGTCTGGCACCGGCTCTGATTGCCGCGGCAGCCGACCGGCTGCCCGGGGGTGCAGCGGGTGGCGCGGATCGGCTCGTCGACCGCCAGGATGATGTCGGAGATGCGGGTCTCACCCGGCGTATGGGCCAGCAGGTAGCCGCCGCCGGGGCCGCGGACCGAGCGCACCAGACCGCCGCGCCGGAGCTTGGCGAAAAGCTGCTCCAGGTAGGACAGCGAAATCTCCTGACGCTCGGCAATATCGGCCAGCGCGACCGGCCGGCCTTCGGCATGGCTGGCAAGGTCGCAAAGCGCCATGACGGCGTAGCGGCCCTTGGTACTCAACTTCACCTGAGGTTACTCCTAAACTGTGGCCCTTCGGCACCTGCCGCGTCGCAGTTGCCGCTTAGCATTTGCCGGGGGTCTGCCGCTCGGCCTTGGCCACGTCGCGCTCGTCGCCCTCGACGGGCAGCGAACCGCCGTCGGCGCCGTTGCCCCGGCCCTGCCCCGCTTCCAGTTCGTTCACCCGGGCACGCAGGCTCTGCACCTCGTCGAGCAGTCCGTCGAGGGCCCGGGCGACGGGGTCGGGAATGTTGCCGGTCGGCGTGCCGTAGGCGACGAAGGGCGCCGTGGAACTCTCCGATGTCTTGCTGGTCTGCACCGCGCGGCCGGGGATGCCGACGATGGTGGCGCCTTCCGGCACCTCCTTGGTCACCACCGCGTTGGCGCCGATACGGGCACAGCGGCCCACCGTGAAGGGGCCGAGGATCTGGGCACCGGAGCCCACGATCACATTGTCCTTCAGGGTCGGGTGGCGCTTGACGTTGCGCTGGCTGTCGCTGTCGACGCTGGGCGAGGTGCCGCCCAGGGTGACGCCCTGGTACAGGGTCACATCGTCGCCGATCTCCGCCGTCTCGCCGACCACCACGCCCATGCCGTGGTCGATAAAGAAGCGCTGGCCGATGGTGGCGCCGGGATGGATTTCGATGCCCGTCAGCAGGCGGCCAAGGGCTGAGATCCAGCGCCCAAGCAGAAACCAGTGGCGGCGCCAGCAGGCGTTGGCCAGGCGATAGAGCATAATGGCCTGGAAACCCGGGTAGCAAAGGACTACCTCTAGGCGGGAGCGCGCCGCAGGGTCACGCTGCATGGTGGCATCGATTTCGGCCCGTAGAGACTTGAACATCGCATCGCCCATCGTGCTAATATCGCCGCCCTTCCATGCCGCCTTCTTTTCGGAGGCGGCAGCCTCCCGCGCAAAGGATGCGCCCGCAAGGCCAGCAGCTGCAATACGGGAGATATAGTAAGCCTGAGTAATGCGGTCAAGTTTGCGGCAGGCTTGACGGTTTAGGGCGCAGAAAGACACGATGGTCGGATAAAATTCCTGCGGGAAGTCTCCGACAGACGCTAAGGGATTTATACAGGCGGAGCGCTCTGCCGGACGGGCTCCCGGGGCGGCAATACGGTTAACGCGCCGTGAAGCGCCCCTTTCAGGAAACCGCTGGGCTTCGAAGCTCCAAGAACGATAGGGAAATAACGGTCTATGCCTGACGTGATCTTCAACGGGCCAGAAGGCCGTCTTGAAGGACGCTACCAGCACAGCAAGCGCCCAAACGCACCCATCGCCCTCATGCTGCACCCCCACCCACAGTACGGGGGCACCATGAACAACAAGGTCGTCTACACCTTGTTCCACGCCTTCGTGCGGCAGGGTTTTTCGGTGCTGCGCTTCAACTTTCGCGGCGTCGGGCGCTCCCAGGGCGTGTTCGACCGCGGCGAGGGAGAGCTTTCGGATGCGGCTTCGGCGCTGGATTGGCTCCAGACCTACAACGAGAATGCCGAATCCTGCTGGATCGCCGGCTTCTCCTTCGGTGCCTGGATCGGCATGCAACTGCTGATGCGCCGGCCGGAAATCAACGGCTTCATCTCCGTCGCCCCGCCGGCCAACATGCACGACTTCAGCTTCCTGGCGCCCTGCCCCTCCTCCGGACTGATCCTGCAGGGCGACAAGGATGAGGTGGTGCCGGAACCGTCGGTGAAGAAACTGGTCGACAAGCTGTCGAGCCAGCGCGGCATTGCCATCGACTACCGCGTCGTCCCCGGCGCCGACCATTTCTTCCAGGAGCAGATGGAAAAGTTGAGCGGCCACGTCGACGACTATCTGATCAAGGCGCTGGCGGCGGAAACCAGCAAGTCGGCCGCCGGCTGACCCCGGCACCGCATTTTCTCTTTATATGTCAGCTGAACGGGCCCCTCTGGGGCCCGTTTCTGCGTCAGGAAGCGTTGTTCAGGGGGCCTTGTGCAGCCGGCCGCCGCTGGCCGGCTGGCGGACCCCGGTCGTGGTCGGCAGGGTGATCGGCAGGCCCTCCAGGGAGCGGAGGGCCAGGTAAGCGAAGGCCTGGGCCTCCAGGGCGTCGCCCTGCCAGCCGACCGCCTCGACCGGCGCCACCGGGGCGTCCAGGCGCTGGGACAGGGCCGCCATCAGCGTCGGATTGTGGCGCCCGCCGCCGGTGATCAGCCAGCGCCGTGGCGGCGCCGGGAAGTGATCGGCGGCCCGGGCGATGGTCGCCGCAGTGAAGGCGGTCAGGGTCGCCGCGCCGTCTTCCAGCGACAGCCCGGCCACCGGCGCGCCCGTGAAGTCGTCGCGGTCGAGCGATTTGGGCGGCTTGCGGTCGAAATAGGGATTGTCGAGCAGGCGGGCCAGCACCGCCGCGTCGACCCGGCCGGCCCCGGCCAGGGCGCCATCGCGGTCCAGCGGCTCGCCGCCGTGCTGTTCCACCCAGTCGTTGATCAGGGCGTTGCCCGGCCCGGTATCGAAGGCCAGTACGTTTTCTCTTTCCGGACCTTCCGCGGGACCGATCCAGGCCACGTTGGCGACGCCGCCGATGTTCACCACCGCCACGGGGCGGGCCAGATCTGTCGCCAGAGCCGCCTGATAGAGCGGCACCAGAGGCGCGCCCTCGCCGCCCAGGGCGATATCGTTGCTGCGCAGATCGGCCACCACGTCGATGCCGGTCTCGGCGGCCAGCAGGGCGCCGTCGCCGATCTGCCAGGTGCGGCCCTCCTGCGGGCGGTGCAGGATGGTATGCCCGTGAAAGCCGACGACGCGCACCGCCGCCGCGGCCACGCCAGCCTCGGCCAGCAGGCGTTTCACCGCCTCGGCATGGCGCAGGGTCAGCTCGCGGGCGACCGCTTCGACCGGCCCCTTGCCGCCCAGCACCGCCCGCAGGCGCGCGCGCATCCCGGCGTCGTAGGGCAGGCTGAGAAAGGCCCCGGCGGTCACCGCCCCGGCGCCGTCGCTGCGGATCAGCGCCGCATCGATGCCATCCATCGAGGTGCCGCTCATCAGGCCGACGGCCCAGTCTCCCGCCGCGTCCCGGTTGTCTTCAGCCCGTGCTGCCACTGCCATTCTCGCCCTTTCCCGCCGAAGAACCCCGGCTGCCGAAAGCTTTCTACCGCCCAGAAGTTACCATCCGGTCAAACGAGGTTAACGCGCCCCTGGCCCCACCCGCAAATTGTCCTTCGCGGGCGATTGTGTTAAATGCCTGCGCCCGCCGTCGGCGGGAGCTTTTTTTGCCAGCAGGACAGGCCAGGACCATGACAGCGCCCCGCTCCGACTTCCTGCGGACCCTTCAGGACCGCGGATTCATCCATCAGTGCACGGATCTCGACGCGCTCGACGCGCGCGCGCTGGAGGGGCGCCTGACCGCCTATATCGGCTTCGACGCCACGGCGGACAGCCTGCACGTCGGCTCCCTGGTCCAGATCATGATGCTGCGCTGGCTGCAGAAGACCGGCCACCGGCCGGTCGCCCTGATGGGCGGCGGCACCACCAAGGTAGGCGACCCCTCCGGCAAGGACGAGTCGCGCCAGCTGCTGACCGACGCCCAGATCGACGCCAACATCGCCGGCATCCGCACGGCCTTCGACAATCTGCTGACCTTCGGTGCCAACAACGTTCCGGGCCCGAGCGACGCGGTGATGGTGAACAACGCCGACTGGCTGGACAGCCTGAAGTATGTCGAACTGCTGCGCGACATCGGCCCGCACTTCACCATCAACCGCATGCTGACCTTCGACAGCGTGAAGCTGCGCCTCGACCGCGAGCAGCCGCTGACCTTCCTGGAATTCAATTACATGATCCTCCAGGCCTACGATTTCATGGAGCTGAGCCGGCGCATGGATTGCTGCCTGCAGATGGGCGGCTCCGACCAATGGGGCAACATCGTCAACGGCATCGAGCTGGCGCGGCGCAGCGACCAGAAGCAGCTCTTCGGGCTGACCACACCGCTGATCACCACCGCCTCCGGCGCCAAGATGGGCAAGACCGCCGCCGGCGCCGTGTGGCTGAACGAAAGCCGCCTCAGTCACTTCGACTACTGGCAGTTCTGGCGCAACACCGAGGACGGCGACGTCGGCCGCTTCCTGCGCCTCTTCACCGATCTGCCGCTGGACGAGATCGCCCGGCTGGAAGCGCTGGCCGGTGCCGAGATCAACGAAGCGAAAAAGATCCTCGCCTTCGAGGCGACCAAGCTGTGCCGCGGTGAAGCCGCCGCCGCCCAGGCGGCGGAGGCCGCGCGCCAGACCTTCGAGGAAGGCGTCAGTGCCGAGGGCCTGCCGACCATAGAGGTTGCCGAGGCGGAACTCGGCGGCGGCCTGCCGGCCTTCGAACTGATGCGCCGCGCCGGCCTGGCCAAGAGCAACGGCGAAGCCCGGCGCCTGATCAAGGGCGGCGGGGCGCGGCTGAACGATGTGGCCATCAAGGACGAAATGCAGAGCGTCGGGCTGGACGACCTGGGCCCGGAAGGCAGCCTGAAGCTGTCGGCCGGCAAGAAGCGCCACGCCCTGGTCAAGCTCGCCGGTTAGCGGGCTGCTAAAGCCTCAGCGGTCGATCCGCTCCGGCTTATCGGGGATTGCCTGGGCCGGCGTGCTGCCGCCGGACCCCGCGGTGAAAATGTTGCGCAGGAAGCCCGGCGTCAGCGCCGACAGCGGATTCACCGAGACCTCCGGGTCGTCGACCGGCCCCTTCACGTTATAGACCACGGCGATCAGGCCCTCGCCCTCGCCGCCGGTCAGCAGCGTCCCCAGCAGCGGAATCTTGCTGAGGAAATTATTGACCGAATAGGCCGGCACGACGACGCCCTGAAGGTCGATGGCATCGCCGTCGAAATCGATCTTGCCCTTGGCGGTCAGGCCCAGCGAGGCGCCGTAGATACGCATCAACTCCGTCGTCGCCACACCGTCATGCAGCACGAAGTCGCCGTCCAGGCCCTGGAAGAGAATCCCCTGGCCGCCGAGCAGGTCGAGCACGCCGGTGAAGGAGGCGACGGTCAGCAGTTTGGCCAGGGCCGGCGCCTTCACCATGACGAAGTCGCGGGCCTGCACCGAAGCGATGATCGGATGCGTCGGCGTCGGCCCATCGCTGTAGCCGGTCACCTGGATGCGTCCGCCGACCACGGTGTCGGTGATGTTGGTGGCGCGCAACAGGGCGCCGAGGTCATCGCTCTGGGCCAGCAGGCGCTGGCCGCCGCCGGCGGCGTCCGGCGCGAAGGAAAGCTGCAGATAGCGGCGGGTCAGTTCCGCGGTCACCGCCTGCGGCTGGGCATCCTCGGCCGCGGCCGGCGATACCGTGGCGTCCGCCGCCGCCTCGCGGCGCGGCGACCAGTACTGCTCAGGGATGCTGCCCGAGAGGCGGATGGTTTCCCATCCGGCGCGGCCGCGCCGCAGTTCCAGGTTCACCTGCTCCAGACGTTGCTCTTCGCCGAAGTAGAGCAGGCGCAGGTTCGGCGCGCGGACATCGAGCGGCTGGAAGCTGCGCGGCGCCGCGCCGGCCTCGGCCGCCGTGGTCTGCGCCGTGTCGTCCGGACTCGGCGGGCCGTCCTCCGGCGCCGTGTCGTCGGACAGGAAAGGCTCGGCGTCCAGGGTGCCCTGGCCGATGGTGACGGTGGTACTGCCGTCGTCGCCCAGCTTCACGAAGACGTCCTGCAGATTGCTGCGCCCGAAGGAGACCCTCTCCAGATCGATCTCGCCGAGCCCCTCGCGGTCGGCGCGGGGCCGCGCCTTGCCGCGCGCCACCAGATCGCCGGCCTGCAGCACGATGTCGCGGAACGCCAGCGGACCGGCATCATCCATGTCAATGGTAAGGCTGAGGCTGCCCTCGGTGCCGGGTTCCTTGCGCCAGTGAATTTCCGGCAGGGCCACGCTCGCCTGTTCCAGGTCGGCGGAGACCTGAAGAGTGGCAAGGCCGTTGTCGCGCTGCACCATGGAGATCGACGCCTTCATGGGCCCCCGCACGGCATCGCCGATGTCGAGGCCGAATCGCGCCCGTTCGGCATCGACGATGCGCGGGATCTCCGCCTCCATGACGGACCGGAATTTTGGGGTGTCGGCGAAACTTTCCTGCCAGCGTACCGTCAACGGCACACCGCCGAGGGTGAGCGGCCCGTCAAGTTGCAGGCCTCTTTCATCGAGCTGAACGTCCAGCGCCGCCGCGGTCATGTCCTGGCCGCGGAATACGTTCTTCAATTCGCCGTCCTTGACCGTGCCCGCAATCTGCAGAGTCACGTCGTCGAAAGAGAGGTCCTTGGCCAGGGGGAACTGGAAGGCGAGATCGGCGCTGACCGTCCCGGCGCTGCCGGCCGCCGAGAAGCCGACCTTGGACAGCAGGTCGAGGCGCTCGTGATCGACGATCGCCAGGGCATCGTAGACCGGACCGACCGCCTGGGCATCGATGCTCAGCTGCTCGTAAATGCCCTTGTCGGAATCCGACTTGGTGAAACCGGTGATGGCAACCTTCGACTCGCCGATGGCGAGGTCATTGAGATGGCCGGACTGCGCCACAAAGCGCAGGGAGTCGAGATCGAAGGCCGCCGTGCCGGCAATCGCCTGCACCGGCGGCAGGGGCCGCAGGTAATGCACCTCCACGCCGCGGTACTGCATGGTGCCCTGGAGATCGTTCACCGCCGCCGCGGAAAAGTCGCCGTCCGGCACGGTCACGTCGAGAGTCGCCGTCGCCTTGTCGACGACGCCGCCCGTCACGTTCTCCACCACCCAGGGCCGGGCATCCTCGGCGATCGACGCCGGCCAATAAGACTTCAGGTCGGCGACCTGCACGCCCTCCAGCGTCGCATCGGTGTTGATCTGCCAGCCGCGGGTCAAGGGGTCGTGATCGAACACGCCGGCAATGTTGAACACCGGGCCGGGCGTGTCGAACGAGCCCAGGCCGATGTGCGCCTCGTCCAGATCGAAGCGGCTTTCCGTGCTGTCGTAGCGGCCGCGCATGGTCAGTTCGCGCACCGGCAGCGGCTCCATCTCGATGCCGGGAATGGTCAACGTGCCGGAAAGGCCCTGCAGATCGAAGCCGGTGTGGCCGATCTCGCCCGCCAGCGACAGCGAGGTGTAGACCGAACCGCTGATCCGTGACGTCAGGCCGCCGACCGGCGCCAGCACTGGAAAGGCGGCCGCCAGCTTGGCCAGGCTGATGTCCGAGAAACCGGCGGCGAGATCGACGATGCCGTCGTTCTTGTCGAACAGGAAGGCGATGTCGAGGGTCGCCGGATCGCCGCGCCCGGCAAAACCGAGGCTGACATCGCCGGCCAGCCCGGCAATGTCGCGGCGCAGGGAGATTTCCGCCGCCGGTGCCGCCCACGACAGCCCCAGCTTCTCGTCGCGCACAAAGACCTGGCCGTCGCGGATGCGCACCTCGTCCAGATAGGACAGCGGATTACCCGGGGTGCGCTCCCCCAGCAGTTCGTGGACCATGCGGCCCAGCACCAGATCCTCGCCCTGCCCGGCGGCGAGATCGCCGGCAGGATTCGGGGTGGCGGGGTCCAGGGCGGCGGGGTCCGGGGTGGCGGGGTCCTGGGTGGCGGGGCCCGGAACGGCACCGTCCTCCTCCGGCTGCGGCGCGGTGGCGTCGTCGCCGAAGCTGATGCTGCCGTCCTTCGCCCGCAGCAGGCGGATGCGCGGCGCGATCACCTCGATCTGGTGCAGCGCCAGGGTGCCTTCCAGCATGGCGCGGCTGCTGAGCTCGAAGGCGACCTCCGGCAGAGCCGCGATGAGCTTGCCGTCGGGATCGCGCACCGTCACGTCGGCGGCATGCATCACCAGGCCGCGGCTGCCCTCCTCCCACACCACGAAGGTGCCGCCGATGCCGATGGTATTGCCGCCGGCCTGATTGATCGCCGTCTGCAGGTAGGGGGTGAGGAAATCGGTGCGCACCGGCCCCTCGGAGAGGCGCCAGGCGGCAACGGCGACGATCAGGACCGCGGCGGCGAACAGGCCACCCAGCAGCTCGACCCCAAGGCGGACCGCCTTGCCGGTGCGCGAGCGGGGGCGTTTCAGCCGCACCTGCCCCTTTCCGCCAGCCGGTGCTTGACCGGGTGGCGCAGCTTCAGCAGTCTGATCCTGAAGCGAGCGACGCGAGATAATGAAACTCCCTTACTTACCAGAGACTTCGGCCTTGCCTGGCGCCATCGACCCGTCCCGGGCCGAACCCTGGATGGAGCGCTGGTGCGCCGCCGCAGCGGCGGCCGCCGACCCGGCAGTCGACGAGCTTGCCCGGTATTTGGCGCAAAACCCCGCGGGACAGCGGCTGCTACAGGCGATTTTCGCCAATTCGCCCTTCCTGAGCCACTGTTTGATTGCCGATATCGGTCTTCTCTATGACGTTTTAAACCACGGACCTGGAGAGGTTCTAAAAAAAGTCCACGAAGAGCTTAAAAATCGGACTTCAGGGCTTACCGCTCAAGCGGATTTGATGAAAAGCCTGCGCATCGCCCGGCGCCGGGCCGCCTTCAGCATCGCCTTTGCCGACATCTGCGGCCTATGGGACGTGACCGAGGTCACCGGCGCCCTCTCCGACTTCGCCGACACCGCCATCGACACCGCCCTTGCCGCCACCCTGCGCCAGGTTGCCGGACGGGGTGAACTGGGCCTGGCCGACGCCGCCGCGCCGACCCAGGATTGCGGCATCGCCATCCTGGGCATGGGCAAGCTGGGCGCCCACGAGCTCAACTACTCCTCCGACGTCGACCTGATCGTCATCTTCGATCCGGAAAAGGTCGATTACCGCCATTCGCGCGGCGTCCAGGCCGGCATGGTCCGCCTGACCCGCGACCTCATGCGCTGTCTCGACGACCGCACCGGCGACGGCTATGTCTTCCGCACCGACCTGCGCCTCAGGCCCGACCCCAGTGCCATGCCGCTGGCGATCTCGCTGAATTCGGCCCTCACGTACTATGAAGGCCTGGGGCAGAACTGGGAGCGCGCGGCGATGATCAAGGCGCGCGCCATCGCCGGAGACCTGGACCTCGGCACCGCCTTCCTGGGCGAGTTGCGCCCCTTCGTGTGGCGCAAGCACCTCGACTTCTGGGCCATCCAGGACGTCCATTCGATCAAGCGCCAGATCAACGCCCACAAGGGCGGCTCGACCATCGCCGTCAACGGCCACAACGTGAAGCTGGGGCGCGGCGGCATCCGCGAGATCGAGTTCTTCGCCCAGACCCAGCAGTTGATCTGGGGCGGACGCGATCCGGCAGTGCGCACGCCACGCACCCGGGAGGCCCTGGCCGCCCTGGTGGAAAGCGGTCACATCGAACCTGATGTCGCCGAAGAACTGACGGAAGCCTACGGCTTCCTGCGCCGCGTCGAGCACCGGCTGCAGATGATCGAGGACCAGCAGACCCACAAGCTGCCCGACGACGACGCCGGCGTCGACGCCCTGGCGGTCTTCCTCGGCTACGACGACCCGGCGGACTTCCGCGCCGACCTGCTGCGGCGGCTGCGCTGCGTCGAGGACCACTACGCCCACCTGTTCGAGGAATCGCCGACGCTGTCGGAGCCTGGCAACCTGGTGTTCACCGGCGGCGAGCCCGACCCGGACACCCTGGCGACCCTCGCCGGTCTCGGCTTTCGGGACAGCGAGATGGTCTGGCAGGTGGTCAGCGGCTGGCACCACGGCCGCTACCGCGCGCTGCGCTCCACCCGCAGCCGCCAGTTGCTCACGGAACTGGTGCCGGTGCTGCTGAGGGCCTTCGGCAGCACCCAGGACCCGGACCGCGCCCTGCTGAAATTCGACGCCTTCGTCGCCGGCCTGCCCGCCGGGGTTCAGCTGTTCTCCATGCTCTACAACAATCCCAATCTGCTGGAGCTGATGGCGGAGATCATGGGCAGCGCCCCCATGCTGGCCGACCGGCTGGACCGCAAACCGCACCTGCTGGAGGCGGTGCTGTCGCCCGATTTCTTCGACCCCATCCCGCCGGCCGCGACGCTGGCGGAAGAACTGCAGACCGCGCTGAGCGACGCCCAGGACCTGCAGGACGTGCTCGACATGGTCCGGCGCTGGGCCAACGACCGCCGCTTCCAGGTCGGCGTCCACATCCTGCGCCACAAGCGCGACGTCGACGACAGCGGCCAGGCGCTGAGCGACATCGCCGAGGTGGCGCTGCGCGGCCTCTGCCAGCCGGTGATCGAGGACCTGGCGCGCACTCACGGCCACCTCGCCGGATCGGGCCTCGCCATCGTCGCCCTCGGCAAGCTCGGCAGCCGCGAGATGACCGTCTCCTCCGACCTCGACCTGGTGTTTCTGTACGACCTGCCGGCCGACGGCCAGGGGGAAGACCTGGTGTCGGACGGCCCCAAACCGCTGGAGCCGCAGCGCTACTACGCGCGCCTGGCACAGCGCCTGATCAACGCGCTCTCCGCGCAGACCGCCGAGGGGAGCCTCTACGAAATCGACATGCGCCTGCGCCCCTCCGGCAATGCCGGGCCGATCGCCACCTCCCTGTCCTCGTTCCGGCGATACTACGAGGAGGACGCCTGGACCTGGGAACACCTGGCGCTGACCCGGGCCCGCTGCGTTGCCGGCCCGCCGGAGATCTGCGCCAAGGTCGAGCAAAAGCTGCTGGCGATCCGCAGCGCCAGACGCGATCCGGACCGCCTGCTGGCCGAGGTCGCCGACATGCGCCGGCGCATCGCCAAGGAGCATCCGGCGACGACGATCTGGAGCGTGAAGTTCGCCGAGGGCGGGCTCATCGACCTCGACTTCCTGGCCCAGTACCTGCAGCTACATCATGCCGCCGACACACCGGCGGTGCTGGCGACCTCGACCCAGCGGGCCTTCGCCAATCTCGCCGAAGCCGGCCTGCTCGACCCGGCTCTGGCCGAAAAGCTGATCGAGGCCACCCGCTTCCTGCGCCAGGTGCAGGAGGCCCTGCGCCTGACCGTCGGTCCCGCCTTCGATGCGGACACCCTGTCGCCGACGCTGCAGACGGCGCTGGCGGCCAGTGTCGGCATCGACGACTTCGCGGCGCTGCGGGCCCGCCTGGAGGAAACCCTGGCCTGGGCCCGCGGGATCTACGTCGAAAAGGTCGACGCCCCGGCACCGCTGCCCGGCGAGACGCCGACCCGGGGCGTGCTGTCCGCCGGAGATGCCTGACCCTCTCGGGAGCCTAGACCTAGGTGGCCTTGACCTTGGGCGCCTTGACCTCGACGGGCGGGCCCCAATGTCCTAGAAGCATCGGCGCGTGATGCGATTTCCAAGAACACACGATCCAAAGCAAACAACAGGGGACGACAGAGATGGTTGAACTCGGCAAGAAGGCGCCGGACTTCACGCTGCCGACCGACGGCGGCGGCACGGTTTCCTTGAAGGACCTGAAGGGGCAGAAGGTGGTGCTGTACTTCTATCCGAAGGACGATACGCCCGGCTGCACCAAGGAGGCCTGCGGTTTCCGCGACGCCCTGCCCGACTTCACCAAGGGCGATGCCGTCATCATCGGCGTGTCCAAGGACAGCGTCGCCCGCCACGACAAGTTCAAGGGCAAATACGACCTGCCCTTCACCCTGGCCGCCGATGAAGACGGCACCGTCTGCGCGGCCTACGGCACCTGGATCGAGAAATCGATGTACGGGCGCAAGTACATGGGCATCGATCGTGCCACCTTCCTGATCGACGAGAAGGGCATGCTGCGCGGCGAATGGCGCAAGGTGAAGGTGAAGGGGCACGTCGAGGAAGTGCTCGATGCGGCCCGGGCGCTGTAAAAGTTCATGACCGACCTCGCGGCACAGGCCGTCGCCATTCTGACGACCGCCGATCCGGCGGCCAAGGCGGCGCTGGCCCGTGCCGTCGCCGCGGCGTGGCGTGCCGGCGACATCGCCGCGGTCGGCGAGGCCGCGCCGCCGGCCCGACCGGCGCGGCCCGCGCGCCCGGAACTGAAACGCCCCACCGAGGTGCCCAAGCGCAAGATCAACCGCGGTACCGCCGGGCGTGGCGCCCTGCTGCATGCCCTGGCGCACATCGAGCTGAATGCCATCGACCTCGCCGCCGACATCCTCGCCCGCTTTACCGGCGAGGACCTGCCGCGCGGGTTCTACGACGACTGGCTGACGGTCGCCGACGAGGAGGGCAAGCATTACCTGCTGCTGGCCGAACGCCTGAGCGAACTCGGGCTTGCCTACGGCGACCTGCCGGCCCACGACGGCCTGTGGCAGGCGGCGGAGGAGACCGCCCACGACCTGCTGGCCCGCCTTGCCGTGGTCCCGCTGGTGCTGGAGGCGCGCGGCCTGGACGTGACGCCGGTGATGATTGCCAAGCTGCAGGCGGCGGAGGACGCCGACAGCGCCGCCGTGCTGCAGGTCATCTACGCGGAGGAGATCGGCCACGTCGCCATCGGCAAGCGCTGGTTCGACCGGCTCTGCGCCAAACGGGACCTCGACCCGCAAGCGACCTGGCAAGCGCTGGTCCGGCGTCACTTCAGGGGACCGCTGAAGCCGCCCTTCAACGACGCGGCCCGCCTGGAAGCCGGCTTCCCCGCGGACTTCTACAGCGCGCTGGTGGCGGAGTGAGATGCCCCGCGTTTCGACATGCCCCCTTTGCCCGTTCGGCGTTTGACCGCCGCCCGGCCAGGCGGTAGAGCCTGCCGGTCATGACGGCAGAAGACAGCCCCCGCCCCCCAGCGCCGCAAAACGCCTGGCTCGGCCTCAGCGAGCGCCGGCTGGCCATGATCCTGCTGTTCATCGCGCCGGCGCTCTTTGCCTCCAACATGCTGACGGCGCGCGCCACCCACGACCTCTTCCCGCCGGTGGCGCTGGCCTTCTGGCGCTGGAGCGCCACCTTCTGCCTGCTGCTGCCCTTCACCGCCACGACACTGTGGCGCCACCGCGCCGCCATCGTGACCGAGTGGCGCGACGTGCTGGTGCTCGGCGCCCTGGGCATGGGCTGCTGCGGCGCCTTCGTCTACATCGGCGCCGACACCACCTCGGCCACCAACATCGGCCTGATCTACGCCGCCTCGCCGATCCTGATCGTCGTGCTGGCGCGGATGTTCTACAACGAGCCGCTGGGCCTGCTGCAGGGCGGCGGCATCCTGCTGTCCCTGGCCGGGGTGATCGCCATCGTCTGCCGCGGCGAGCTTGCGGTCCTGACCAGCCTCAGCTTTGCGCCCGGCGACCTCTGGATCGTCGCCGCGATGGCGGCCTGGGCGGTCTATGCGATCCTGCTGCGCCACCGCCCCTCGGCCCTGCCGATGATGGCGCGCTTTGCCACCATCGTTGCCGGCGGCGTGCTGATCCTGCTGCCCTTCACGGTCGCCGAAGGCCTCGGCGGCGCGCTGCCGGACTGGCACGACGGCCGCAGCTTCCTGACCGTCGGCTTCCTCGCCGTCTTCGCCTCCTTCGGCGCCTACCAGGTCTACGCGATCGTCCAGCGCAGCCTGGGCGCCGGGCCGACCAGCCTGCTGATGTACCTCATCCCCGTCTATAACGGCGGGCTGGCCTACCTGCTGCTCGGCGAGGCGCTGCACGGCTACCACCTGATCGGCGCCGCCCTGGTGCTGCCGGGTATTTTCCTGGCGACGCGCAAAGCGGCCTGAAGCGGCGGAAAGCCCCCTTACTTCCGGCAGGGATTGTGCTACCCAGTCAAAGTGACTGGACAGAATTTCAATCTTATCCTGATTGCCGGCGCCATGCGCAGCGGGACCTCGCTGCTGCAGCATGTGTTCTGCACGTCGCCCGATGCCAATCCCTTCGTGCACGGCTGCCGCTACCTGACCTCGCAGATCGCGATCTTCGCGCAGTACGCCGGTACCGACCAGCTCTACGTCAAAGATTATCTCGGCGGTCCGGAAGGCCTGTTCGACTTCAGCAAGGCCATCGTCGACCGCCTGCTGGCCGAGACCCACGAGCGGCTCGGCCGGCCGCAGCATCTGGTGCTGAAGAGCCCGGAGCTGTCCCACTACCTGCCCCAGGCGGCGGCCCTGCTGCCACGGGCGCGGTTTGTCATTTCGATCCGCGATCCTAAGGACACCATCGCCTCGATGATCGGGGTGGGCGAGAAGCACCGACAGAAGGGAGTCTCCAGCTTCCTGGCCGGCGCCGGACGCGATATCGGGCGGCTCTGCGCGTCCTACCGCCAGTTCTACACGCCGGTCCTGCTGGCCCTCGAAAAGGACCGCGGCGGTCTTGGGGAGCGCGTCTGCTTCACCACCTATGAATCGCTGATCGCCGACACCGACCGGACCGTCGAGCGGCTGGCACAGTTCTGCGGGATTCCCCTGTCGCCGGGAAGCATCGGCGGAACGGGAAGCTGGCGCAGCAAAGTCGACCTTGAAAAGGACGAGTTGCTCGGTCATCCGCGCTGGAGCGCCTACGTCACGGACCTGAGCGGGGGGCCGATTTCCGAAGCCAGTGTCGGCCGCTACCGCGAGATCCTCAGCGCGGCCGAGGCCGAGCAGATCGACCGGCTGTGTAGCGACCTGCGGCGTGCCTTCGGCTACCAGGCAGCGACCTAACCGCCGACCTCAATCCGCGTCTTTGTGGAGGGCCGCTTCCAGGCCGCCGTCGAACCCCGCTGCGAAGAGGCGGGCTGCCAGCGGGTTCTGGTTGTCGTGGCTCAACTCGGTCAGGCAGACCAGCTCGTCGCCGACGGTGTAACCGGGATTGTGCTCCAGGAAGAAGCGAACATCGGGGCGCCGCCGGTCCTTTTCCGGGATCTCCGCCCAATCGGCCTTCAAATGGCCGCGCGACTGGGGGAAATGCACGACACCGGTCTCCGGATTGTAGAACCTGCCGAACTTCTCGGCGGACAGATGGTCGATCAGGGCTTTGACCCGAGGCGGGGTATCCCGGTTGTGGGCCGGATAGAAAACCCGATAGAAAGCCTTGAGATAGCGATAGGTGAGATGGAACTTCACCAACAGGAGACAGTAGAGGTGAATATCCGGTGAGTCCGACTTCAAGGCTCCGGAAAAGTGGATCCAGGTAAAGGCAAGCGCCTGCTGTCCCCAGTGATCCTGATGAACGATGGTGTCACCGGAATACATCACCCGGAACCGCTGGCCGGCGAAGGTCTCCTCCCAAACCTTGATGGAAGAGAAACCCTGTAGCCTTCCATCCTCGTCGCGCAGGATCACCGCATACTGTTTGTCCGCCAGGTCCTCAGAAAACAAGGCCTCGTTCGTACCGCCGTAGTACTGTTCGTAGAGCCTGAACATGTCCGCGCGCGCCTGCGCGCTCAACGCCGCCACCTGCTCCATCCGCCCCTGCAGTTCACCCACGCATCGACTCCCTTAATCCGGCTTCAGGCCATCACTTTCGAGATGAACTCTTCGTACTTTCCGCGCGGGCTCAGGGGAATCTCATCATGATAGGTAAATGTGATTCGAAAGGGGTATCCCAGGTTTCGCAGCATCAACACACGGGTCTGTTCCTCTTGCTCCGGAGTCAGCGGCTCTGCAACCACCATACGTTTTTCGATCTCGTCCAGGCTGTGCTGGATGAACTGGAACTGCCGGACCTGCGGAGTGATTGCCTTGTAGTCATCGTGATTCCCGAAGTACGGAAATATCGTAGTTCCATCGGGTAGCGCCAGACGGTTGCGCTGCCGCCCGACGATCCGAGTGATAACCGGCAGGCCCCGCCCGCAAGCACAAGGGGCGCCGACCTCGGCAAAATCGCCCAGTTCGTAGCGAATCAACGGCGTCGCGAAGTTGTGCAGGCTTGTGATCAGCACACGGCCCACCTCGCCTGGCGCACAGGGCCGCCCGCTGTCGTCGACCACCTCCATCAACACGTTTTCCGACTGCGCGTGGTAGACGTCGTGTTCCGGGCACTGGATGGTCAGGTAGCCGCTTTCCTCGCAACTGTAGGAGTCCTTCACCGGCACGCCCCAGGCTTCGCGCACGATGTCGCGCACCTTACCTGTCACCATCTCGCCGACGGTCATCACCTGCTTGAGATTGGACAGTGCGATCCCTTGTTCCAGACAGTACTTGGCCAGTGCCGCCAGATTGGAGGGGAAGGAAATCAGATAGTCCGGGTTTTCGCGCTGCAGCCAGCCGACCTGCTCGCGCACATCGCAGGCGATGTTCAAAAGCACTGCCGGGCCGGTCGGATAGATCGACCCGGAGGCCGGCCCCCAGCTATCACTGCGCACGCCTGCAGGCGCCATTGCAGCCCCCTTGCGGGCCCAACGAATTGCCGCCAACTTACCGCTGAAATCGCGCTGCTGCCACAGATGCTCGCGCATCACACAGGCGCGCCAGAACAGGCCGGTGACCTCGGTGCCGTACATCTGCACGGCACGGCCGGTCGAACCCGAGGTTTCGATCTGGTGGCGCTTGCCGTGCGACTTGGGCAGAGCCGTGGTGTTGATCGCCTCGCCGGCGCCCTGCAGTTCCGTCCGCTTCAGGATCGGCAGGCGCCGCAGCGTCTCCCAGGTCACCTCGGCGTTGGGGTCGACGCCGGCCTCGGCAAAACGTTCCCGGTAGAACGGCACCGTCGACGCGGCGTGGCCGAAGAGCACCCGCAGCTGGCGGGCCTGATGGGTGAAGAGTTCCTCCGGCGACAACCACTGCGTCTGCTCGAACTGATAGAGCAACGACATCAAGAGAGAGGCCATCGGCCCCGGAATGGCCGGATTGACGATGCCGGTCACCCTCGAACGTGGAATACGCAAAATCTCTTCCCCCTACTCTCTGGCGCTACTCCCGGGCCTTACTCTCGGGCCTTACTCTTGGGCCCGGCTTGCGAGCCGCGCCGCTCAGCGCCGCCGGACCGATACGGGCAGGGATTCCAGCCCGCGAATCGAGCTGTTGGCCTGCCACTGCGGCGCCGCGGCGCGCAGCCCGATATCACTCACCCGCTCCAACAGCGCCTCGAAGGCCACCACCCCTTCCAGCATGGCGAGACCATAGCCGAGACAGTGATGGATACCCTTACCGAAGGCAACGCCGTGACCGCCGCGCCGGGCGACGTCGAGGCGATCCGGATCGCAAAACTGCGCCGGATCGCGGTTGGCGGCGCCAAACAGGCTGACCACGTAGTGCCCCGCCGGAATCTCCACCCCGCCCAGCGTCACCGCCTCGCGGGTCCAGCGGCCGATCTTCTGGATGGGGCTTTCGTAGCGCAGGAACTCGTCGACCGCGCTTTCCATCAGACCGGGATCGGCGATCAGGCGCGCCAGTTCCCCCGGGGCCTCGACCAAGGCCAGCGTGCCGTTGCCGATGAGGTTCTTCGTCGTCTCGTGCCCCGCCCACAGCAGGAACACGCAGTTGGCCAGCAGCTCGTCATCGCTGAGGGCATCGTCCGCGGCACTGTCGGCCAGCATGGTGGAGATCAGGTCCGCCCGGGGCCGGCGGCGGCGCTCGGCGATGAGATCCGCCATGTAGGCGGTCAGTGCCTCGGTGGCGCGGATGCCGCCCGCCAGCTCGTCGGGATCGCCGCTGTCCAGCGCACCGGTCAGTTGTCCGGACCAGTCCTTCAGCCGGCCGTAGTCGGCCGCCGGCACGCCGAGGATGCGCGACACCACGATGACCGGCAGCGGATAGGCGAAATCGGCAATGACATCGAAGTCAGCGGCTTCCAGGGCGTTGTCCAGCAACTGGTCGGCAATGGCGCGGATGTCGCCGCGCAGGCCGGCGACCAGCCTGGGCGTGAAGGCCGTGCCGACCAGGCGGCGCAGGCGGGTGTGCGCCGGCGGGTCGATGAACACCATCCAGCGGCTCAGCATGCGGTCGATGGCGGTGGGCGCGCGCGCGTCACCGCTGATCGGGCCGCTGATCGGGCCGCTGATCGGATTGACGCCGCCGGGCGACTGGCGCTGGAAGCGCCGGTCGTGCAGCACCGCCGCGACGTCGGCGTGGCGCGACAGGTACCAGGTGTCGGCAGGGCCTTTGAACACCGGATGGGCAGCCCGCAGGGCGTGAAAGCCGGGATAAGGATCGTCGCAGCGGCCGATTGCCACGGCGGCGAAATCCAGGGCACCGGTCTCGGCCACTCCCCCTCTCTGCTCTGATACCATCCGCCGGTTCTCCACCCGGATCGAAGCCGCCAGCCGGCGGCCCGGTCCCGACCAAAACGTCAGACTAGACCATCACGCGTCGGCAGCGGCACCGCGGTCGAGCCGCGCCGCCAGCGAGGCTTCGAGAAATTCGTCGATGTCGCCATCCAGCACGCCCTGGGCGTTGCCCTTCTCCACCGAGGTCCGCAGGTCCTTGACCATCTGGTAGGGCTGCAGGACGTAGGAGCGGATCTGGTGGCCCCAGCCAATGTCGGTCTTGGAGTCCGCCTCCGCCTGAGCCGCCGCCTCGCGCTTTTGCAGTTCGTGCTCGTAGAGCCGCGCGCGCAGCATGGCTTCGGCCTGGGCGCGGTTCTTGTGCTGCGAGCGGTCGCTCTGGCACTGCACGACGATGCCGGTCGGCATGTGGGTCATGCGCACTGCGGAATCGGTCTTGTTGATGTGCTGGCCGCCGGCGCCGGAGGCGCGGTAGGTATCGACACGCACGTCCTTGTCAAGGATCTCGATCTCGATCGAATCGTCGATCACCGGATAGACCCAGACCGACGCGAAGGAGGTATGGCGCCGCGCCTGGGAGTCGAAGGGCGAGATGCGCACCAGGCGGTGGACCCCGGCCTCGGTCTTCAGCCAACCGTAGGCATTCAGACCCTTCACCTTTATCGAGGCGGACTTGATGCCGGCCTCTTCGCCGGCGCTTTCTTCCAGCCACTCGATGTCGTAGCCGTGCTGCTCGGCCCAGCGCACATACATGCGCAGCAGCATCTGCGCCCAATCCTGGGCCTCGGTGCCACCGGCCCCGGCGTTGACTTCCAGGTAGCAGTCGTTGGCGTCGACCTCGCCGGACAGCAGACTCTCCAGCTGGCGCTTGGCGGCGCGCGCCATCAAGGCATCGAGCTGGGCCTGCGCCTCGTCGACGCTCGCCTCGTCGTCCTCGGCCTCGCCCAGCTCGGCCAGGGTCATAGCGTCGTCCAGCTCGCTTTCGATGCTGTGGAACGCTTTCAGCGAGTGCTCCAGGTGGGTGCGCTCGCGCATCACCTTCTGGGCCTGCTCCGGATTATTCCACAGATCGGGGTTTTCGGCTTCGGCGTTCAGTTCATCGAGACGCAGAGTGGCGGCATCGATGTCAAAGATGCCTCCTCAGCAGCGCCAATGCCTGACGGATCTCGTCGGCGGCTGCTTGGATTTCGGCGCGCATGGGCACTCCATTAAGATCAATCGGTCATGGCCCGCCGGGACGGGCGGGCAGGGCCTGTTGTCGCAGGCCCTTTTATCGGTTTCGGAGAGAGCCGTACAGACTTAGTAGCGGGGCCAGGCGAGACCGCCCCTGCCCCTGGTGCCGCCCCCCTGGCGCCGCCCCTAGTAAAGGCCGCCGGTGCCACTGGCCGCGGTGCTGCCGGTGGCCGGGTTGTAGCCGCCGTCCAGCACCACCTCGCGCCCGGTCGGCTCGGTGCCCGGCTTGAAGGCCTCCAGCAGGACGTTCTTGTCGCCCGGACGGGCCAACTGGCCGGTGTCGGCGTTCATCCGCACCATGCGGATGCCCGGCGGGATGCGGAACGGCACGGCGTCTTCCTGGGTCAGCGCCTGGGCCATGAAGTCCTTGAACAGCGGCGCCGCGACGTTGGAGCCGGTATCGTGCGGGCCCAAGGTGCGCGGCACGTCGAAACCGACGAAGACGCCGACCGCAAGGTCGGGGCTGAACCCGACGAACCAGGTATCGATGTTGTCGTTGGTGGTGCCGGTCTTGCCGGCGAGCGGCAGGCCGAGTTCGGCAATGCGCCGGCCGGTGCCACGCTGCACCACGCCCTGCAGCATGCCGACGATCTGATAGGCGGAAGCCGGATCGACCACCTGCTCGCGTTCGTCGGGCAGCTCGGGCGGCGCCTGGTTGAGCCAGTCGTCCACCTGGCAGCGCGGGCAGTCGCGCGTGTCGTGGCGGTAAATGGTACGGCCGTGGCGGTCCTGCACGCGGTCGATCAGAGTCGGCGAGATACGCTTGCCACCGTTCACCAGCATGGCGTAGCCGGTGGTAATCTGCATCAGTGTCGTCTCGCCGGCACCCAGCGACATCGACAACACCGGCTCCATGTTCTCGATGACGCCGAAGCGGCGTGCATAGTCGACCACCTTGTCCATGCCGATGGTCTGCGCCAGGCGCACGGTCATCAGGTTGCGCGACTTCTCGATGCCGACACGCATCGGCGTCGGGCCGTAGAATTCCTTGCTGTAGTTCGACGGCTTCCACTTGCCGAGGCCGGGGCCCTGGTCCAGCACGAAAGGCGCATCGAGGATCTTGGTCGCCGGCGTGAAGCCGCTGTCGAGCCCGGCGAGGTAGACGAAGGGCTTGAAGGCCGAGCCCGGCTGGCGATTGGCCTGTGTCACCCGGTTGAATTCGCTGCGCTCGTAGGAGAAGCCGCCGGCCATCGCGAGCACCCGCCCGGTATGCGGATCCAGCGCCACCAGGCCACCGTTCACGTTGGGGACCTGGCGCAGGCCATAGGTCCCATCGGCATAGGTCTTCGTCTCGGCATCGGCGTCATCGGGAATCGCCTCCACCAGCACAACGTTGCCCGGCGCCAGCACGTCGCTCGGCTTCTTCGGTTCGTAGCCGATGTGCTGGTTTTCGATCCACTTGCGCGCCCATTTCAGCTCGGCCATGGGAATGTGGCCGGCGCTGCCGTCGGTCAGCAGGATCTCCGCTTGCTTGGCGTCGGTATCGATCACCGCCGCCACCTGCCAGCTGTCGTCGATGCCGACGGGGCGCTCGATCTCCTGCAGCCGCCCGGCGAGGTCGACGCCGTCGCCGATGACGATCTCCTGCAGCGGGCCGCGCCATCCGTGGCGCCGGTCGTAGTCGATCAGTCCCTCACGCAGCACCCGGTTGGCAATGTCCTGCAGGCGCGGGTCGAGGGTGGTGCGCACCGACAGGCCGCCGGTGTAGAGGCTCTCGTCGCCATACAGGCGGGCCAGTTCGCGCCGGGTCTCCTCGGCGAAGTACTCCGCCTTCACCACCTTGGTATCGTCACGGCGATGCACCACCAGCGGCTCGGCTTCGGCCGCCGCGGCGTCGGCCTCGCTGATCCGCCCATCCTCGGCCATGCGCCCGATCACCCAGTCGCGCCGCGCCACCGCGGCATCGTGCTTGTAGACCGGGTGGTAGTTGTTGGGCGCCTTGGGCAGCGCCGCCAGATAGGCGGCCTCGGCAATGGTCAACTCGTCGAGCGACTTATTGAAATAGTTGAGCGCCGCCGCGGCCACGCCGTAGGACCCGAAGCCGAGATAGATTTCGTTCAGGTAGAGCTCGAGAATGGTTTCCTTGGTGAAAGCCTGCTCGATGCGGAAGGCCAGAATGGCCTCCTTGATCTTGCGCTCGATCGAGACCTCGTTGGTCAGCAGGAAGTTCTTGGCGACCTGCTGGGTGATCGTCGAGGCGCCGACCGGGCGGCGGTCGGAGCCGAAGTTGGCCAGGTTGGTCACGATGGCGCGGGCCACCGACATGAAATCGACGCCCGGGTGGTTGTAGAAATTCTTGTCTTCGGCGGAAAGGAAGGCGCTCATCACGCGGCGCGGGATCGCCTCGATCGGCACGAAAACGCGCTTTTCCGTCGCGTACTCGGCCAGCAGGCTGCCGTCGCCGGCATGCACGCGGGTGACCGTCGGCGGCTCGTAGTTGGCCAGCTGGCTGTACTCCGGCAGACCGCGGCCATAGTGGTAGAACACGTAGAGCACGCCGCCGGCCCCGGCGACCGCGAGGATCAGGCCGAGCCCGAAAAGCACGCCCAGTATTTTGAAACCCAGTCTCACGTTCTCCACTCCGCCGGCTCAACGTCGCCGGGCGTTGCCGCCCGTCACTTCACCCCACCTGGCCGCCTTGCCACCCCCATTACCAACAGGGGCGGCATGCTAAGCGAAGAGGCGTTAAGGAACCTCAACCCTGAATGCAACCCTCTATATCCTCCCAGCGCCGCACTTCACCTACGGCAGCCGGGAATGGTGGCCAATACCGGCGACCCGGTTTCGCGGCCCAACATGGCAACCAAATGTGGCCGTCCTGTGGTCCGAAACGGCCTGCCGGGCGAGCGGCGCAAAACCAACGTTTCCCTGCGGTCGCCGGTTCCGTCTCCGGGTCAGGTCGGGCTCCGGGTCAGGTCGGGCTCCGGGTCAGGTCGGGCTGGCCGCCTTCTGGCGTTCAAAATAACCGTCGACGGCCCGGATAATCGAGTCGATTATCTTGGCGCGGTGGTCGGGGCTGCGCAAAAGGCGCTCTTCCTGGCGATTCGACAAATAGCCGATTTCGAAGAGGATGGACGGAACCACCGGCGATTTCAGCACGGCAAAGCCGGCGAAGCGGTGAGTGTTGCGCAGCAGCTTGGTTTCATGGCCGACCTCGCGCACCAGATCGTTGGCGAATTTCTTCGACAGGTTCATGGTCTCGCGCTGGGCCAAATCTATGAGAATATTCCTAACATCACCGGTCTGGTCGGTCAGATCGACGCCGGCCAGCACGTCGGCGGCGTTTTCCGCCGCCGCCAGGGCCGCCGCTTCCTTGTCCGACGCGGTCTCCGACAGGGTGTAGATCGAGGCGCCGCGGATCTTGCCGGATTCATGAACGTTGGCATGCAGCGAGATGAACAGGTCGCCCTTGGCCTCCTGGGCCAGTTGGATGCGCTGGCGCAGCTTCAGGAACATGTCGCGGTCGCGGGTCATCACCACGTGGTAGCGTCCCGTAGCCTCCAGGGCCTTTTTCAGCGCCAGGCCGTAGTCGAGCGTCAGGTTCTTCTCGTAGAAACCGGAGACGCCGACCGCACCGGGATCCACGCCGCCGTGGCCCGGGTCGATCACCACCGTCGGCCGGGTATCGGCCGGTTTGGCCCGGGGCAGCGCCGGCGGCGCCTCGGGCAACGGGCTTAGCGGCTGGTCGGACAGCGTGGCCTCGCCGGTCGCCTCGCCCTGGGCGGCGAAATACTGCGCGCGGGAAGCGGGCTCGACGTCGATGACCAGGCGGTAGGGCTTACCCTCGCTGGGCGGAATGACGAAAACCTTCTGCAGCAGGACCGGCCGGTTCACGTCCAGCACCACCCGGCTGGTGCCGGGGGCGAAAAGGCCGAACCGCAGGCCGGTGATCAGGCCGGTCGGGCGTGGCTGCCGATCCTCCAGACTCCAGGCGACCTCCGGCAGGTCGAGCACCACGCGGAAGGGATCCGCCAGGGTGAACACCCGGTAGGGCAGATCCTCGCTCAGTTCCAAGACGAAGCGGGTACGCTCCGGCGTCTCGCCGAGACGCGCGGCGGTGACCTCCGGCTTGGCCCAGGCCACGCCGCCGGCGGCCACCAGAAAGGCAAAAACCAGCAGAAACAGCCGGGTCTTCAAAGCATTTTCCCACATGTTGCGTCGGCTTGGCGGCTCGTCACCAGATATACGCGAATCGGGGCGGCCGGGCCAAGCCCTTCCACGCCGGCAGGCGCTCCCGCTGGCCGGCCTGTCTGGGTGTGCCCCCGGCCGCCGTGGCTGCGGGAATCGACCCGTTGCCCCGGAAAATGGGCCGTCCGGCGCGCCATCGCAACCTCTAGTGCCCCTTCCCGAGGCGACGCCCCCAAAGGCGACGGAGCAGGACCGCCGTCCCGCCCCCGGAATCCGTCCCCGGAAAACACCCCCGAAAATCGCCCGAAAACCGCCAAAAACCCCACCCGGGCCCCGCCACGGCGCCCGCCCCAGCCTCCCCGGGCCGCTCCGGAACCCCGCATTGCACAATCGTTGCGAATAGAGGGTGGTATGCCACGCAGCGGCCTGATATCATTAGCCTCGTAATTCCTTTTGCCTCCCGAGCCTTTCCCCGAAAGTGGCGTGGCAACGGGGCTGCGGCGCTCCCTTCGAGGTAGCCGCGCAGTCTGCGGAGCGCAGTCGTCAAGAGAGCGACAAGCGACCAGTTTGGGCAGGGCATTGCAAGCAAACGGGCCGCGTGGCCGCTCTCGTATAGTCTATTCCTAACGATAGCATCTGCGTGGCTCCCCCAAATTCACGGCCTGGCCCTCATTTTTCTATGGTGCGACCAGACCGTCGAGGCGCTGGCGGCGGCTTCGCTAAGGCAAGCCGCATCGTCCATGACCTCGGAAATGAGAGAATGCTCGTTCCGATGACGGTCAAGACATCGACGCTGTCGACCAAACGAGTCCCCAAGACTTTCGCGCCGCGGCCGGGAGACAGCAAAGCTGTCCCCGCGGAGCCCGCGCTGCGCGTTCCGGAGTTGTCCTTATATGGTCAAACGTATGCTTATCGATGCCAGCCACCCGGAAGAAACCCGGGTGGTGGTTCAAACTGGCAATCGACTTGAAGATTTCGACTACGAAACGAATTCCAGGAAGCAGTTAAAAGGTAATATCTACCTGGCGAAGATTACGCGGGTAGAACCTTCCCTGCAGGCGGCCTTCGTCGACTACGGCGGCAACCGCCACGGCTTCCTGCCGTTCAGCGAAATCCATCCCGACTATTACCGCATTCCCATCGCCGACCGCGAGGCCCTGCTCGCCGAGGAAGCCGCGCTCAAGTCCGAGCCGGCCGATGAGATCCCCTACGATCATGCCGACGACCACCCCGACGACCATGACGCCGATCTGGCCGCCGACGAGGAGCCCGAAGGGGCCGGCGCCGCCGAGTCGCTTGACGATGCGCCGCTGGAGGCCGAGGGCGATGCCCTGGCCGCTGCCGAAGCAGACGATGGCGACGCCGAGAGCGGCGACGAGTCCGCGCCGGCAGCCGAGGCGGCCCCCGATCCGGTGCAGGTCGAGGCCGAGGAAAGCGTCGACACCGTCGGCGGAGACGACATCGAGGATGCGGCGCGACGCCGCGCCCAGCTGATGCGCCGCTACAAGATCCAGGAAGTCATCAAGCGCCGCCAGGTGCTGCTGATTCAAGTGACCAAGGAGGAACGCGGCAACAAGGGCGCCGCGCTGACCACCTATCTGTCGCTGCCCGGCCGCTACTGCGTGCTGATGCCCAACACCAACAAGGGCGGCGGCATCAGCCGCAAGATCAGCAATGCCAGCGACCGCCGGCGCCTGAAAGGGATTCTCGCCGACCTGGATATCCCGGAAGGCATCGCCGTCATCGTGCGCACCGCCGGCAGCCAGCGCACCAAGATCGAGATCCGGCGCGACTACGAATATCTGCTGCGGCTGTGGGACAACATCCGCCAGAGCACGCTGCAGTCGACGGCCCCGGCCCTCATCTACGAGGAAGCCAACCTGATCAAGCGGGCGATCCGCGACCTCTACAGCAGCGAAATGGAAGAGGTGCTGGTCGACGGCGAGGAGGGCTACAAAGCGGCCAAGGAATTCATGAAGTCGCTGACGCCGAGCCACGCCAAGAAAGTGCAGCAGTACAAGGACACCAATGTCCCGCTGTTCCAGCGCTACCAGGTCGAGACCCAGCTCGACGCCATGCATTCCAACACGGTGCAGCTGCGCTCGGGCGGTTATCTGGTGTTCAACCAGACCGAGGCGCTGGTCGCCGTCGACGTGAACTCCGGCCGCGCCACGCGCGAGCGGCACATCGAGGAAACCGCCCTCAAGACCAACCTGGAAGCGGCCGAGGAAGTCGGCCGGCAGTTGCGGTTGCGCGATCTCGCCGGGCTCATCGTCATCGACTTCATCGATATGGAGGAGTCGCGGCGAAACCGCGAGGTGGAGCGGCGCCTGAAGGAGTCGCTGCGCAACGACCGCGCCCGCATCCAGCTTGGCCGCATCTCGCCCTTCGGCCTGCTGGAAATGTCGCGTCAGCGCATGCGGCCCAGCCTGTTCGAAAGCTCGACCGAGATCTGCCCGCACTGTGCCGGCGACGGCCGTGTGCGGACGACCGAATCCCTGGCCCTGCAGGTATTGCGCCGGCTGGAGGAAGAAGGCATCCGCGATGCCGGCGGCGAGATGACGGTGACCGTGCCGACCCAGGTCGCCCTCTACCTGCTGAACCGCAAGCGCGACCATCTGGTCGCCATCGAGCAACGCTACGATTTCAAGGTGTCGGTCGAGACGGACGACCAGATCTCAACCGATGCCTTTGCCATCGAGCGCGACGGCGTGCTGACGGAGCGGCGTCCGGTGCCTGCCGAGGAACGCCGCGAAGAGCGTCGGGAGCCGCGACGCGATGCCCGCCGCGAGACGGCCGCCGACAGCGAGGACGGCGACCGCAAACGGGGCCGACGCCGGCGCTCGCGCCGTCGCAAGGACGAGGACGGCGAGGAAGAGGTTCAGGAAACGCGCAGCCGTGGCCGCGGCCGTGAAAGCGCCGCCAACGACGACGAGGAAGACGTCGAAGTCGAGGCCGGGGTCGAGCAGGAAGCCGGGGCCGAGAGCGAGTCGGAATCCGAAGCGGTCAGCGACGAGCAGAAGGCCGAGCGCAAGCGCAAGCGGCGCGGCAAGCGGGGTGGCCGTCGCCGCTCCCGCCGGCGCGGCGACGAGGACTCCGGCGAAACGCTGGAGGCGGCCGACAACGGCGACGCAGCAGAAGCCGGGGGCGACGACTCCGACGAGGCCGAAGCCCCGCGCGAGACCCGGACCGACGGCGACGACGACGCCGAAGGCGATCAGCCGAAACCGGCGGCCAAGCGGCGCAGCCGCGGCGGCCGTGGGGGCCGCGGCCGGGGACGCAATGCCAAGACGGCCGAACCGTCACAGCCCGCCGAGCCTGACGACGGTGGGACCGACAGCGGACACGACGACGACAACCGCGAGCCCGTCGAGGTCTACACCAACGGCGCCCATGCCCAAGAGGCTTTTGGGGAAGCGTTTGGGGAGACTGCCGAGGAAGCGGCCGAACAGCCGCAGGCCGCCGCAGCCGCCAGTCCCACCGCCCCGGACATTAGCGCGACCGATCCGAAAGTGGTGATCGAGCCGGCGACCGCGATGCCCGAGCCGGCCAGCCATGCTGCCGACGCTGACGACGACGGCGAGCAGGAGGTCGAAACCATCGAGCCGCCCCGCAGCGAAGAGGCTGACGACAATCAGCCCAAGCGCCGCGGCTGGTGGAACCGCTTCGTCTAGCGTTTCACCACAGGCTCAGGCCCGAATGCAAAACGGCCCCTTCCTTTCGGAAGGGGCCGTTTTTCTTTGCCGCCACCGATCACGGCGTCAGCCCTTTATCCAGCCCTTGAGGCGGTGCGCCGCTTCGGCCATTGCCGCCTCGCGCCCGGCAAAGGAGAAGCGCAGGAAGCGGCGCCCGCGGTCGGGGTCGAAGTCGATGCCGGGCGTTGCCGCCACACCGATCTCCGCCAGCATGCGCTTGCAGAAAGCCTCGCTGTCGTTGGTCAGGCCCGAGACGTCGGCATAGATGTAGAAGGCGCCGTCGGCGGGCGCCAGGCGGTCGAGCCCCGCCTTCGGCAGTTCGTCCAGCAGCAGGGCGCGGTTGCGCGCGTAGGCCGCCACGTAGCCGTCGAGCTGTTCGCCGCAGTCGAAGGCCGCCTCCCCCGCGATCTGCGACAGGCAGGGTGCCGAGATGAAGAGGTTCTGGCCCAGGCACTCGGCGGGCCGCAGCAGGTCCTCCGGCAGCACCATCCAACCGAGCCGCCAGCCGGTCATCGAGAAGTACTTGGAGAAGGAATTGATGACGATGGCGTCATCGGTCAGTTCCAGGGCGCTGACGCCGGGCTGGTCGAAGCAGATGCCATGATAGATCTCGTCGGACACCAGGCGGATGCCGTGGGTGTGGCAGTAGTCCACCAGCGCCTGCATTTCCTGACGACCGACCATGGTACCCGCCGGGTTGGACGGCGAGGCGACGATGAGTCCGTCGGGCGGTTTGGGCAGGCGGTCCAGCAGCTCAGGTGTCGGCTGGAAGCGGTGCTCGGCCTCGGCCGGCAGCAGGATCGGCTCGACGCCGAGGGCACCCAGGATATTGCGGTAGGCCGGATACCCCGGCGCCGCCAAGGCGACGCGGTCCCCGGCGTCGAAGGCGGCCAGGAAGCCCAGCAGAAAACCCGCCGACGACCCCGTCGTCACCATCACACGGGCGGGATCCAGGTCGCAGCCGTACCAGTCCTGGTAATGGCGGGCGATGCGCCGGCGCAAGGACGGCAGCCCCATGGCATCGGTGTAGCCGATCAGGTGCCCGTCCCGGGCGGCCCGGGCCGCCGCCAGGGCCCCGTCGGGTGCCGGGGTGCCGGGTTGGCCGACCTCCAGGTGCAGCACGTCGCCGCCGGCGGCCTCGCGCTCGTTGGCCGCGCGCATGACATCCATCACGATGAAGGGCGGCACGCGCCCGCGGCCAGCGACCTTCAGGGCCATGAGGGGACCGCGGTCATGACAGGCGCACGTCCCTGCCCGGCCGCGCCGCTACTGCACCACCACGGCAAGGCCGTGGCCGCGCTTGTCGGTCTCGACCTGACAGCTGTCCGCATCGTAACGCAGCCCGCCGGGACACAGCAGCGCATTGGCCCGCCCGACGCCGGACTCGGCCCTCAGGTCGTGGCCGCCCTGGCGCAGGCCATTGAGCACCGCCGGGTCCAGGCTCGGCTCGTAGTAGGTGATGTCCGGCGTGCCGACGTTGACGACGCGTGGCGCCGCCACGGCAGCTTCCAGATTCGCCGGGCTGCCGTCCTCGCTTTCCAGCATGACCCGCGCGAGCGCCGCCGGAGCCGCCAGACCGCCGCTGGCGGTGCCGGCGAAATAGAGCGTGCCATTGAAGGGATTGGCGATGATCGAGGCCGTGAGGTTATCGGCCCCCGGCACCGCCGTCTTGGGCAACAACACGCCGGTGCCCGGCACCACCCGGCCGTCGCCGAACAGACCGTTCATGGTGAAGCTGCACGACACCGCCGAGCTCCAGCGATCGGCCGCCACGAAACCGGCGGTGTAGGGATTGGACACCGCCGGCACCGCCGCCGCCGCGCCGGCCGGCGCCGGGTTGTGCTGGCGCGCGCTGTAGCCGGCCATCAAACGGTTCAGTTCGGCCTCGGAGACCAGGTTCTCGCCCGCGTTCGTTTGGCCTCCGCCGGTGCCGAGCCAGCCGCCCCGTGCGGCAAAGGCGCGCTGGCCGGCCTCGGCCAGCATATGGGCCCGCTCCGCCGGCGCCGCGCCGGCATAGTTTTCGGCTTCGATCAGCATGCCCCACAGCTGGGCGGCCAGCAGGCCGCCACTGCCCGGCGGCGGCGGGAAGTAAGCGACGTTGTCGCCGTAGGGGATGGTCAGCGGCGGCACGACCGCCGGCACCGTTTCACGCAGCTGTTGGACCGTCAGCGGGACCCCGACGCTATTGGCCGCCTCGACGAAACGGTTGGCAAAGGCCCCGGTGTAGAGATAGCCCGCACCCTGGCGGCGCAGGCCGGAGATCAGGCCGGAGAGTTCCAACTGGACGATCTCGTCCCCTTCGCGGGCCAGGTCGCCCGAGCGGTTCGAAAAGGTTGCCTTGAGCGCCGGACTGGCGGAGACGAAATCGGCCGCCGCGGCAAGGTCGGTGGCGAAGGCGCGGCTGACGCTGCCGCCCATACGGGCCAGGCGTTCGGCCTCGCCGAGCAGCACGCCCCAGCGCAGGGCGCCATGGCGGGCATGCATGACCGCCATGGCACGCGGCCCGGCCAGCGGCGGGCGGCCCGCCGCCGCCGGGTCTGGCAGAAACTGGAAGACCTCGACGAAGGGGTTGCCCTCCTGGGCGCCAAAACCACTGTTGTAAGCGATGCAGACGCCGCCGCCGGCGATGCCCACCCGCGACGGCAGGGTCGCGGTCATGGCGAAATACATGGCCACCGCGGCATCGGCGGCGGTGCCGCCGTTGCCGATCACGTCGCGGCCGATCAGCACGGCGCGCGGCTCGTCACCGGCGACCAGGCCGGCGAAGCCCTCCACCGGCGCGATGATGCCCGGCTCGTAGGGTGCCTCGCAGGCGCTCAACAACGTCATGCTAACGCCCAAGAACCCTGCTATCTTCAGGGCCTTCGGGGATACCTTACGTTGAAAATCGCGTACGACGTGGCTAGGTATGGTGATGAAAGGCGAAAAAAGACCCTTGCGCAAACCGCCCATTCCTTTGTTCTGCGTTCTTTTGCTCTTGTTCGGCACTCTGCTGCCGCAACGGGCGGCAGCTGAACAGCTCCAGCTGATTCGCGATGCGGAGATCGAAAATACCATCCGCATCTACGCTACGCCACTGTTCCAGGCCGCCGGGCTGAGCCCTCAGGGCATCAGGCTCTACCTTGTAAAGGACCGCGCACTCAACGCTTTTGTTGCCGGCGGCCTGAATATGTTCATCAACACCGGCCTGCTGATCGAGACCGAGGATCCGGGTGAAGTGATCGGCGTGATCGCCCATGAAACCGGCCACATCGCCGGCGGCCACCTGGCGCGCAGCGGCGCCGCCCTGGAGCAGACCCAGGCGGCGCTGATCGCCACCTACCTGCTGAGCCTGGGCGCGGCCCTGGCGACCGGCGAGCCGGGCATCGGCGTGGCGGTGCTGAGCGGCGGCCAGGACGTCGCCCTCCGCGGCCTGCTGCAATACACCCGCACCCAGGAGACCTCCGCCGACCAGGCCGCCGTGAACCTGCTGCGCGCGACCGAACAGTCCCCGGCCGGCCTGCTGAAATTCATGGACTCGTTGAGCGGCCAGGAAGTGCTGCTGACCAACAATCAGGACCCCTACCTGCGCACCCACCCGTTGACCCAGGACCGCGTCGATTTCCTGCGCCAGGCCATGCGCGAGTCGCCTTACGCCAACAAGGCGGCCGACCCGGACCTGATCGAGTTGCACAACCGCATGCGGGCTAAGCTGATCGGCTTTCTCAACCCGCTGAGCCAGGTGCTCAAGAGCTACCCGACCAGCGATACCAGCCTGCCGGCGCGCTATGCCCGGGCCATCGCCTATTACCGGGTCCCCGACATCGACAAGGCCCTGGCCGAGATCGACGCCCTGCTGGCGGAGAACTCGGACGATCCTTATTTCCACGAACTACGGGGACAGATGCTGCTGGAGCACGGCCGTGTCGCTGAATCGGTACCGGAATACCAGGCTGCCGTGCTGGCGCTGCCCGATTCGTCGCAGATCCGTCAGGCCCTGGCCAAGGCCCAGATCGCCCTCGATACCCGCGAGATGGACAAGGCGGCGCTGGAGAACCTCACCGTCACCCTGGCTCAGGAACCCAACAACGCCGGCGCCTGGCGGCTGTCCGCCGTCGCCTACGGCCGCCTGGGCGACCAGGCGATGACGGCGCTGTCCCTGGCCGAGAGCGCCCTGGCGCGCGGCAAGTATGCCGAGGCCAGCGACCGCGCCGAACATGCCACCGGGCTGCTGGAGGAGAACACCGCCCCCTGGCTGCGGGCCCAGGACCTGAAGAACGAGGCGGAACGCCGGCTGAAAAAGAACGACTAGACCACGCACCCCGCCGCCGCCCTGCCGGCCCCTGCAGCCCCCTGCAGCCCTGGGGGGGCCCCTACATCGGCTTCACAGCCCCCGGGCGGCCTGCCGTGGTGACCATCCCGTGATTTGCACATAAGGCACCGTTTCCGCTATCACTGAACCGTGGCGGCCGTCCTTGCGACCCCCCTCTGTCCCCCGCATTTGAAGACACCAGGATGGCTATGACCAACACATTGAAACGAAACGACTTTCCCAGGCGCTGGATGGCTCCCCTGCTGGCCTTGGCCGGCGGACTGGTCCTTGGGCTGACCGCCTTGCCGCAGGCGCCGCGCGCCCAGGAAGCGACGGCGCCCGCCGAAAGCACCGGCGAAGCTCCCTTCAGCACCGGCGAGCAGAACGCCATCGAGTCGCTGGTGCGCCAGTACCTGCTGGACCACCCGGAGATCGTGGTGGAAGCGCTGCAACTCTACGAGCAGCAGCAGAAGGCCCGGGAGGCCGAGCGCCTGAGCGCGGCCATCGCCGAAGAGGCAGAGGCACTGACCGCGGACCCGACGGCCCCGGTGATCGGCAACCCGGAAGGCGACATCACCCTGGTCGAGTTCTTCGACTACCGCTGCCCCTACTGCAAGCGGATGACCGAAACCCTGGCCGCGCTGATCGAGGAAGATCCCCAAGTCCGCGTGGTGATGAAGGAATTCCCCATCCTGAGCCAGGAATCGGTCCAGGCGGCCCGCGCCGCCCTGGCCGCGGAACGCCAGGGCAAGTACAACGCCTTCCACTTCGCGCTGATGGCCGGCGGCGGCGGCTTCACCGAGGACGAGATTCTGGCGGTCGCCGACTCGGTCGGGCTCGACACCGAAAAGCTGCAGAGCGACATGCAGGACCCGGAAATCGAGGCCGCGCTGCGCCGCAACCATGCCCTGGCGGAAAAAATCGGCATCACCGGGACTCCGGCGTTCGTGATCGGCAAGACGCTGGTCCCCGGGGCGATCAGCCTGGAGGAACTGCGCAGCAAGCTCGCCGAGGCCCGCGCCAAGGCGAGTTGAGCGACCGGCGCCGGAACGGGAGCAGGATGGGGCGCGCGGCACAGGCGCGTTGCGTCCTGCGGTCCGGCTATGCTAACGCTTGTTCGTCTGTATCAACGGGAACGCGTAAGTGGCCAAGGCGCCGAAAGTTCTTATCCTCAACGGCCCCAATCTGAACATGCTCGGCAGCCGCCAACCCGACGTTTATGGTCGGGAAAGCCTCTCGGATGTCGAGGACAGCTGCCGCCGGCATGGGAAAGGCCTGGGGTTGGGCATCGACTGCCGCCAATCGAACAGCGAAGGCGAGCTGGTCGGCTGGATTCAGGACGCGCGCAACAGTCATGACGGCATCGTTATCAATCCCGGTGCCTATTCGCATACCTCGATCGCGATCATGGACGCCTTCCTGGCGGTCGGATTGCCGTTGATCGAGGTGCATCTTTCCAACATCCATCGGCGCGAAGCTTTTCGGCACCACTCCTATGTGTCAAAGGTGGCAGACGCCGTCATCTGCGGTTTGGGCTCCCAGGGTTACCTGGCGGCACTGGACGCGATGGCGCAGCGCCTGAATGCACAGCAAGAGACGTGATGGCCAAGTTCGAAGTCAACGAAGAGCTGGTCCGCAAGCTCGCGGACCTGCTGCAGGAAACCGGACTCAACGAGATTGAGTACGAGGTCAACAACCATCGCATCCGCGTTGCCAAGAATGCCGGCGTCACCGCCGTGGCGGCAGCGCCGGCGGGTGCCGCCCCCTGCATGCCGCAGAAGCCGGCGGCGGGCGGCCCGGAGGCGATTCCGGCCGGTGCCGTGACGGCGCCGATGGTCGGCACCGTCTACGTGGCCAACGAACCGGGCGCCCCGGCCTTCGTGAAGGTCGGCGACCAGGTCAGCGAAGGCCAGGTGCTGTTGATCATCGAAGCCATGAAGGTGATGAACCCGCTGTCGTCGCCACGGGCCGGTACGGTCAAGCAGATCATGATCAGCGACGGCCAGCCGGTGGAATACGGTGAGCCGCTGCTGGTGATCGAATAGGTCACCCCAAAAGCGATGTTCGATAAGATCCTCATCGCCAATCGCGGCGAAATTGCCCTGCGCATTCATCGTGCCTGCCGCGAGATGGGCATCCAGACGGTGGCGGTGCACTCCACCGCCGACGCCGACGCCATGCACGTGCGCCTGGCCGACGAGTCGGTCTGCATCGGGCCGGCGCCCAGCAAGGACAGCTACCTCAACATTCCGGCGATCCTCTCGGCCGCCACCATCACCGGCGCCGACGCCATTCACCCGGGCGTCGGCTTCCTGTCGGAGAACGCCGACTTCGCCGCCATGGTCGAAGAGCACGGCCTGGCCTTCATCGGCCCCTCGCCGGAACACATCGCCATGATGGGCGACAAGGTGGTGGCCAAGAAGACGGCGAGAGAGCTGGGCATTCCCGTGGTGCCCGGCTCGGCCGGCGCGGTGACGTCCGCCGAGATGGCCCGCACCACCGCCGACGAGATCGGCTACCCGGTGCTGATCAAGGCCTCCGCCGGCGGCGGCGGCCGCGGCATGAAGGTGGCCAAGGACGCCAGCGAAGTCGAGAACGCCTACCGCCTGGCCCGTTCCGAGGCCAAGTCGGCCTTCGGCAACGACGAAGTCTACATGGAAAAGTACCTCGGCAAGCCGCGCCACATCGAGGTGCAACTTCTGGCCGACGGCCAGGGCGGCTCGATCCACCTCGGCGAACGCGACTGCTCCTTGCAGCGGCGCCACCAGAAGCTGCTGGAGGAAGCGCTGTCCCCGGCCCTCAACGCCACCGAGCGCGAGGCGATCGGCGAGCGGGTCGCCACGGCCATGCGCGAACTGGGCTACCGCAGCGCCGGCACCATCGAGTTCCTCTACGAGGACGGCGAGTTCTACTTCATCGAGATGAACACCCGCCTGCAGGTCGAACACCCGATCTCCGAGGCCATCACCGGCGTCGATCTGGTGCGCGAGCAGATCCGCATCGCGGCCGGCCAGCCGCTGGATCTCAAGCAGAGCGACATCACCTTCTCGGGCCACGCCATCGAGTGCCGCATCAACGCGGAAAACCCGCAGACCTTCATGCCCTCGCCCGGGCTGGTAACCGATTACCACGCCCCCGGCGGCCTGGGCGTGCGGGTCGATTCCGGCCTCTATGCCGGCTACCGCATCCCCTCCACCTACGACAGCCTGATCGCCAAGCTGATCGTCCACGGCCAGACCCGCAACGAGTGCCTGATGCGCCTGCGCCGTGCCCTGGAGGAGTTCGTCATCGTCGGCGTCGACACCTCGATCCCGCTGCATCAGAAGCTGATCGTGGCGCAGGACTTCATCAACGGCGACTATGACATCCACTGGCTGGAAAAATTTGTAGCCGCGCAGGCATAGGCTTATATGATTCGGCGTCATGCAGCTGACGCCCGACCTTCTGCTTCGCGCCTATGCCATCGGCATCTTTCCGATGGCCGAGAGCCGTGTCGACCCCGAGCTGCACTGGATCGACCCGGACATGCGCGGCATCCTGCCGCTCGACAGCTTCCACCTGCCGCGTAAGCTGCGCGCCAAGATACGCCGCGGCGTCTTCGACGTGCGCTGCAACACCGCCTTCCACGACGTCATCCGCGGCTGCGCCGAGCCGGCGGAAAACCGCCCCGACACCTGGATCAACCCGGTCATCGAGCAGCTGTATAACGAGCTGTACGACATGGGTTTCGCCCACTCGGTGGAATGCTGGCGCGACGGCGAACTGGTCGGCGGCCTCTACGGCGTCTCGCTGGGCGCCGCCTTTTTCGGCGAATCGATGTTCAGCCGGGCGGACGATGCCAGCAAGGTGGCCCTCGCCCACCTGGTGCTACGCCTGCGCAAAGGCGGCTTCCAATTGCTGGATACCCAGTTCACCACGGCGCACCTCAGCCGCTTCGGCGTCTTCGAGATCCCGCGCGAGGATTACCGCCGGCTGCTGACCAAGGCCGTCTCCGGCCAGGCCACCTTCTATTCCGGCGCGGTCTCCGGAGCCGAACTGGAGGCCTTCTTGCAGTCGACCACCCAGACGTCATAGACCGGGTGCTCCATCGCCGAGACGGCGGGGCTGGAGGCGAACATCCAGCCACGGAAGACCTCCACCGCCGGCGAGTCCGGGCGGACGTCGACGATCTCCAGGAAAGCCGTGCTCTCCGGCGTCTCTTCCGGCGGTTTCTTGTCGCAGGCGCGGGCGATGATCTCCAGCGAGCCGAACCGCACCGGCTGGTCGAGCGGCGCCTCGAAGGTGGAAATCCGCGCGGTGGTCTTGTCGAGGCCCTGCAGCACGGCGATATCGCCCGACAGGGCCAGGGCCGGCCCCGAAAAGACGGCGGCAGCCAGAAATAAGGGCAATGCCCGGATCGCAACGCTCAAAGGTCTAATCCTTCCCGGCCCGGCCCTTGGTCGGGATCCCGCCATAGGGGTTTTCCAGCGAGTCGACCAGGGCCAGCAACACGGCGCGCAGTTGCGCCTCGTCGCAGCCCATCAGGATGCCATCTTCCAGGGCGTCCTGGGCCATCTCGCGGATTTCCTCGAGATTCTCGTTCAGAATCTTGATTTTTTCGCGGCAGGAAAGCGGCAATCCGTTGGGCTGCTTCCAGACCGGAATCTCGAATTTCTTGGTGGTGGATGCGGACACGCGAAGAACCTCAGCAGAAATTCACTGCAAAAGATTTAAGGAGTGAGCCCAAAGGACGCAACCTCCGGGCCGCCGGCCCTTCAGGCGGTCTCCCTAAGCGGCCGCCCGTCAGGCGACCTGTCGCCCGGGCGCGCCGCCGTTCATTGCGGCGTTTCCGCCTTCTTCTCGGAAGACGCGGCGGCGTCCGCCGCGCTGAAGATGAAGCGGCCCAGCAGGTCGACCACGTTGATCGAGCCCTGGGAATAGATGACTTTGCCGCCGTTGGCGATGTAGTCGTCGGCGCCGCCCGGCTCCAGGGCCACATAGTTGCCGCCGAGCAGGCCATCCGGGATGATCCGCGCCGAGCTGTCGCTCGGCAGCTTGACCGTTTCGCTGATGCCGAGGGTGACCTCGGCGAAGTAGGTGGTGGGGTTGAGCCGCTGGGCGACCACGGTGCCGATCTTCACGCCGGCCATGCGCACGTCGGTGCCGGTGTTCAGCCCGGAGGCATCGTCGAAATCCACCATGACCTTGTAGCCGTCGCTGGCGCCGCTGCTGAGGCTGGCGCTGCGGAAAGCGAAAACCACAAAGCCGACGGCGACCATCAGCACCACCGCGCCCATCACCGTCTCGATCATGTTTCTGCGCATCTATCGGATCCTATGCTTTCTTGCCCTGGCGTCGGGGGTCGCCCTACGGGCCCCGGCAACGGCACCCCTGATGCAGACCCGGCGGCGGCTCAGTTGGGCGTCCAGGGTTCGTAGTCCCCGGTCGCGGCGTCGCGCTTGCCACCCTTGAGGGTATGGCCCGGCGGCCGATAGGCCAGATCCGTCCCGGTCAGGTTGGGCAGATGATCCTTCTGCCAGGGGCGCCGCGCGGGGCCGCCCTCCGGCGGGATCGTGTCGCTGGTGTGATGCAACCAGACATGCCATTCCGGCGGCACGCGGCTGGCCTCGACCTCGCCGTTGTAGATCACCCAGCGCTGTTCCTTGCGCAGGGAATCCTTATGGGTGCGGCCGCCCCCCTTGGCACGGTAGTAGCGGTTGCCCTGCTGGTCGCGGCCGACCTCTTCGCCGCGCAGCCAGGTGAAAAGGCGAGTGCCGATCGTGGTCCCCATGGCCGAGCCGTATCCCCTTCAACAAACCCTTCAACAAACAAGGAATCCTGCCGCGGCCCGGGGGGCACGCGGCGGCCAGACTATGGCACCCCGGCGGCCAACAGTCCAGCCTCCGGGGCGGCCGCCGGCACCTAGAAATTCCTCGCCTTCCTGCCGGGTTCGGCAGCGGATTGTGCCGCTTCCGCGCCTTGCGCGCCGGCCCGTCCAGCCAGGGCCGGGAGGCGCAGGGTGACCTCGGTTCCCTCCCCCGTCCGGCTGCCGATGGCCAGGGTGCCGCCATGGGCCTCGGCCAGCAACCTGGCCAGGGCCAGGCTGAGGCCCGGGGTCGTGTGGGCGCCGGGGGACCGGGAGTCCGCCGGTGGATCGGGCACCCGGACAAAATGATCCTCGCCGCCGATCTGGCCGAAGGGCGTCTGCACTGCCGCGATCCGCTCGGCGCTCATACCAGGGCCGGTATCCGTCACCCGGAGTTCGACCCAGCCGGGATTGTCCCCCCTGTCGCAGCCGACTGTCAGGCCGACCGTCAGGCCGACCCGGCCCCCTTCGGGCGTGTACCTGACCGCATTGTCGACCAGAATCCCCGCGATCTGCAGCAGCCGGTCGGCATTGCCGTTCACCATCGGCAAGGTTTCGGGGATCGACGCGGTGAAGGCGATCCCCTTGGCGCGGGCCGCCGCTTCCCCCTCCGCCGCCGCGCTGGCGGCGATGGGCCCCAGTTCGGTCGGCCGCAGCGACAACGCCAGACCGCCGCTTTCGGCCGCGCTGAGGTCGAGGATGTTGTCGACCATGGTCAGCATGTGTCGCCCGCTGTCGCCGATATCCCGCGCGTAGCCGGTGTAGGAGGCGTGCCCCAGCGGCCCCAGCATCTGGTGCGCCATCATCTCGGCATAGCCGATCACCGCGTTCAGCGGCGTGCGCAGTTCATGGCTCATATGGCCCAGGAAACGCGACTTGGCCTGGCTCGCCGCCTCGGCCCGGTCGCGCTGGTAGCGCCACTGCTCGGCGAGGTTCCTGTTGCGGAAGCCGAGGGCGAGGCTTTCCCGAAAGCCGTCGTTGAGGTGCCGGGCCATAACCCACAGCAGCAGCCCCCAGAACACCACGAACATGGCGACCACAAGGCTCGGCGAACCGCTCAAGGTGATCAGTCGATAGGCATAGGGCAGCAGCGCCGGTGCGATAAATCCCGCAAAGGCCAGCAGGCTGTTGGTGTAGCCGGCGATGGCCGCCGCGCTGAGCGCCGCCATCAGGAAAGCCGTGACCAGCTTGGTATTGTCGGTGGTGAGGTCGCCAACGAAAACGACCGAACTGCCCCACAGGCAGCCGGCGACGGTCGACCCGCAGGCAAAGGCGAGGGTCCAGCGCCAGGTTTCCCCCAGAGGGCGCTCACGGCGCATGTAGGCCCGCGCCAGAGCGAAGCGCAACAGGGTCCAGGCGCCCAGAGTGATCGCCCAGAGGGCCAGCGGCAGGCGCGGCGTCGACTCCCACAGCGCAAAGGTGAGCAGCAGCAGGGCACCGAAGTTGGCGACGACCAGCGGGCGGACACGCAGGTAGAGCCCGCGAATCATGGCGGCGTCGATCTCCAGCGGATCGACCGCCACCGCGAGGTCCGCTTCCCCGCGAGGCTGCAGGACTTGCTTCATCCGACCTCAGATATCAGGCAGGCATTGGAAAACGGTTAATCGACATTAAGAGAAGGTCGCTTGGGCAGTTGGATCTCTTCGGGCCGCCAATTCGAGCAGGGCTGGAAAAGGGCCGCCCGCTTGCCGGAGCCTAGCCGTAGATGCTGCGCGCCGCCTTGAGATAGTCGCTGGCCGAGCGGTCCAGCACCGCCACCCGCGCCGCCATGTCTTCGGCTTCCTTGGTCAGCCGCTCCGCCGAGTTCTGCGTCTGGGTCGCCGCCTCCGTCACGCCGGAGATGTTCTCGGCGATCTCGGACGCACCGGCCGAGGCCTGACCGATCGAGTTGGCGATTTCACGGGTGGCCGCGCTCTGCTGCTCGGCCGCGCCGGCGATCGCGCCGGCAATCTCGCTGATCGACTCGACCATCTTGGTCACCTGCTCGTTGGCCGAGAAGGTGCGCTGCGTCGTGTCCTGGATGCCCTGCACCTGGCGGGCAATCTCGCCCGTGGCGGCGGCGGTCTGATTGGCCAGGGCCTTCACCTCGTTGGCGACCACCGCAAAGCCCTTGCCGGCCTCACCGGCCCGTGCCGCCTCGATGGTGGCGTTCAACGCCAGCAGGTTGGTTTTTTCGGCGATGTCGCTGATGAGGCCCAGAACCTTGCCGATCTCCTGGGAGGTCTCGACAAGTTCCTGCATGCGCTCGCTGGCCGTCTTGGCGTTGCTGCGCGCTTCCTGGGTGATCGTCGCTTGGCGCTCGACCTGCTCGGTGATATCCCGAATGGCGGCAGAGAGTTGCTCGGCAGCGCCGGCCACGGTCTGCACGTTGCTGGAGGCCTCCGTTGCGGCGGCGGCCATGGTGGTCGCCCGGTGGCTCGAGTCCGCTGCGTAGCCGTTCAGAGCCTTCGATTGCTCTCCGACGGCCCCGACTGCCTGCTCGACCGTTTCGATCGTAGACGTGACTTCCTGTTCGAAGCTGCTGGTCAGCGACGCGAAGCGCTCGGTCTTGGCGGCCATGTCGGCAATGGCGGCGTTGGCGCGGTCCGCGCTGGCGCGGAAGTCTCCGGGCAGGCCACGCAGGATGATCTTGCGGAAATACTTACCCGCCGCCACGTGCTGCATGGCCGCCCCGGCTTCGCGCACGAAGGCGTCGGTGACGTCGACAAGGTGATTGATCGCGTTGCGCAGCACCTCGGCATCGGGGCTGCTCTTGCCCTTCATGATGCGCAGGTTGAAGTCGCCACTGCGCGCGATCTCGTTGGCGGTCATGACGACCTGGCCAATCGCGCCGCTCACCCGGCGCTGGATCAGGGCGGAGAAAGCGACGATCACCAGGGCGCTGATTTGAGCGAAGAGCGTAACGGCCTCGACATGATCCGTCACCACCTGCCAAACGAGCGCGAAGATCAGGACGACGATCGCAACGGCGTTGAGGCGCTGGCCGTTAGAGAGCGAAAACAAAGCGGTCATAAGTCGTCCCTTGAGACTTCAGGGCATTCTGGAGGTATACGATGGCGGCGGCCATGCCATCCTTCAGCCGGCCTTCAGCAGCTTCGATCTCGCAGAGTTTGCTGTAGATCGTCTTGACCTTCTCGACCTGCTCCGGATCCGGCTTGCGGCGGTTGGAGTGATAGCCGGTGATCGCGCCTGACGCGTCGAAGCTGGGCGTCACGTGGGCAAAGACCCAATAGTGATCGCCGTTCCGCGCCATGTTGATGACATAAGCAAAGATCTCCTCACCGGTCTGCAAAGTATCCCACAGTAATTTGAAAACGCTGTGCGGCATATCCGGATGGCGGATGATGTTGTGGGGCTGACCCAGAATCTCTTCCTCGGAAAAACCCGCGACCCGCAAGAAGACGTCATTGGCGTAAGTGATCCGGCCCTGCAGGTCGGTCTTGGAGACGATGATCTCTTCGGTGTCGAAGCGACTCTCACGGCCGGTGGGTGTGACAATGGGGCGTGACATGTGTTTCTTGCTCAATGGCGTTTGGCGCATCTTTCAATAAAAGTCTTACTGAAAGGCAAAAATACCGGACAATGAGTGGGGCTTTTTTCTTTTCGAATCTGCAACTTATGGCGGCGTATCGCTGCCAGGGTCGCGGCATGCCTATCACCGGTATGAACAGCATCCCCCCAAGCGCATCATCGGTTGAGCGTGCCGGCGGCGCACAAGAATGCGCCGCCGGCCCCATGTCAGACCGCGCGTGCCGCCTGCAGGTAGTCCGCTGCCGCGCGGTCCAGCGCCTGGACCTGTCCAGCCATGTCGACGGCGACCGCCGACATCTGCTCCGCCGAGCCCTGGGTCTGGGTCGCCGCTGCGGTGACGCCGGTGATGTTCTCGGCGATCTCCGCCGCGCCGGCCGAGGCCTGGCGGATGGCATCGGCGATTTCCCGCGTCGCCGCGCTTTGCTGCTCGGCAGCACCGGCGATGGCATCGGCGATCTCGCTGACCGTACCGACCCGCTCCGTCACGCGCTCGTTGGCAGCGGCGGTGCGCCGGGTGGTCTCCTGGATCTCCTTGATCTGGCTGGAAATCCGTTCCGTCGCGCCCGCCGTCTGCCGTGACAGCGCCTTGACCTCGCTGGCGACCACGGCGAAGCCCCTACCGGCATCGCCGGCCCGCGCGGCCTCGATGGTGGCATTGAGGGCCAGCAGATTGGTCTTGTCCGCGATCTCGCCGATCAGGTCGAGGACTTCGCCGATCTGCGCCGCCGTGGCGACGAGTTCCTGCATGGTCGCCGTGGCCACCTCGGCGTCTTCGGTGGCTTCGCGCGAGAGCGTCGCTTGGCGTTCGACCTGGCGCGAGATGTCCTGAATGGCGGCGGACAGCTGCTCGGCGGCGCCGGCGACGGTCTGCACGTTGGTCGAGGCCTCCGTCGCGGCGGCCGCCATGGTGGTCGCCCGGTGATTGGAGTCGCTGGCACAGCCGTTCAGCGCCTGCGACTGGTCGCCCAGGGAGGCAACCGTCTTCTCGATGGTTTCGATGGTCGTCGATACCTGCTTTTCAAAGGAGTCGGTCAGGCTGCCGAAGCGCTCGGTCTTCGCCGCCATTTCGGCGATGGCCTGATTGACGCGCTCGGCGTTGGCGCGAAAATCGCCCGGCAGGCCGCGCAGGATGATCTTGCGGAAGTACTTGCCGGCCGCGACATGCTGCATGGCAGCGCCCGCTTCGCGCACGAAGGCATCGGTGACGTCCACCAGATGATTGATCGAGTTGCGCAGCGCCTCGACGTCGGGGCTCTCGGCACAGCTCGGCACCCGCTGGCTGAAATCGCCGCTGCGTGCCAGTGCCTGGGTGGCGCTGGCGACCCGCGCCAAGGCACGGCAGGCGCGCTGCTGAGCCAAGGCCGAGATGGCGGCCGCGGCCAGGGCCAGCAGCAGGATGGCGGTTTCGATGACCGCTGCATCGCCGGCCACCACCGGCCAGACCGTCGCCCCGGCCAGCAGGGCGATCACGATGCCATTAGCGATGCGGCTGTTAGAAAGAGAAAATAAAGCGCTCATAGGTCGTCCCCTGGGAGGCGAGAGTGTGATGAAGATTGTCGATGGCGGCAGCCATCCCGTCCTTGATGCGCGGCGCCTCGGCTTCACGCCGCCGGAGCTCGCGGTAGACCGGTTCGATCCGGGCGACCTGCTCCGGGTCGGGCTTGCGCCGGTTCGAGTGATATCCGTTGATCGCACCCGCCGCGTCGTAGCTGGGCGTTACATGCGCCAGGACCCAGTAGTGGTCGCCGTTGCGCGCCATGTTGAGGACGTAGGCGAAGATCTCCCCGCCGCCCTGGAGGGTGTCCCACAGCAGCTTGAAAACGCTGTGAGGCATATCCGGATGACGGATCATGTTGTGCGGCTGGCCGATCACTTCGGCCTCGCCGTACCCGCTGACCCGCAGGAAGACGTCGTTGGCATAGGTGATCCGGCCTTGCAGGTCGGTCTTGGAGACAATGATCTCCTCGGTCCCGAAGTGGCTCTCGCGGCCACTGGGATTGACGGTGGAACGTGACATTTTTTTCGCCTGATCGTGGACGGGACCGCCGGCTTTTCGCGGCCAGCGGCAGAGCGGTTCATAGCGGCGGGGTCACCCCCGTATTACCCCCGCATCAATGCGGGCAGCACCGCCAGGAACCAGAAGGCCCCGCCGGCCAGCACAAGGCCGGCAAGGACATCCAGGGAACGGCCGCTAGGCCGCGTCAGCGACGCCATCATCGGTCTCTCGCTGTGGCATCAAGGGGGGCATCGGGGAGGGCGTAGAGGGTTGTGGCAGGCGCTCGGCAGCGGTCTCGAGATCGCGGATCCTGCGGTAGAAGGGCGCAATCTCCGCCACTTCGTCTGCATCGGCCTGGCGCCGCACCGAGCGACAGCCGGCCACCCGGCCCTGCGCGTCCAGACGCGGCGCCACATGGGCCAATTCCCAGTAGGCGCTGCCGTCCTTGGCCCGGCTCTGCATGTATAAGAAGACTTCCTGCCCCCGGCAGACCTTCTCCCACATCTGGCCGAAAATGCTGCGCGGCATATCCGGGTGGTTGATGATGTCGTGCGGCTGCCCCAGCAGCTCTGCCTCGGCAAACCCGCTGGTCCGCAGGAAGGCCTTGTTGACGAAGCTGATCCGGCCCTCGAGGTCGGTTTCGGAGACGGCCGCGCCTGCTGGGTCCGGATCGGTCTCTCTACCTGCCGGCGTGACGGAAGAGCGTAACATCGTTCCTCGCTTAACCATTACACGATGGTTTCTTGATAAAACATTAGCAAACTCTTGAAATGAATATAGTAACCGTAAGAAAACACGCAATGTTTTTGTTATTACAACAAATAATAAATAAATAACGAATTTTATATATTAACAATATTACATGAAGCATTTCACCAGCGATTGAAGGCCAAGGCCGTTCGCAGCGCCGAAAAGATTTTTCCGTTTACCGTGAATAGCGGCCGCGAACTCCGGCAACCGGATCGCTGGACAGCCTGCCCCCCGGCCCCTATAGAAGCGGCCATGCACGATTTCTGGCGGGATTCCGGCTACCACCTTCTCAAGCGGCGGGAAGACGGGCACCTCACGGTGACCGACGACTTCCTGCGCGCTTATCTGAACCGGCCGGAGGTCCGTCCGGTGCCGGAGTCCAACGAGGCCGAGCGGACATTGCACGCCGCCCTGCTGCGCAACCCGCGCGAGGCAGTGAGCGGCGAACGCCTGGCCGCCATGGCCGATCCCGATGCCATCGAGAACTACCAGGTGGTGCTCGGCTTCCGCGAGCGTCTGCTGGCCGCCGACAGCCTGGAAGACGCCTACCTGAAGCTGTTCCTCGAACCCGAGGGCATATCCGTGCCGCCGCTGTTCATCGACCAGTTGGCCCATGTCATCGCGCGCGCCGTGCTGGAAGGCGAGGAAGATCCCCTGAAGCTGCGCGCCGCCGAGATGCTGTTCCGCGCCCAGCAGGTCACCATCAACGACGGCGCGCTCGTGGCCGCCGATGCCGAGACGGTGGAGATGTTCGCCAACTCCGGTGGCTTCGGCAGCCTCGGCCGGCTGGTCGCCGAGGCGCAGACGCCGCTGCGCACGGTCGAACTCGACGTGCTCACCGAAGAGAACGCCGGTGTCTACTGGGGCCGCGACAGCCGCTACGACACGGTGTTGAACCTGAACTTCTCCGGCGCCGGCCTGGATGCGCTGTGCCGCGTGCTGGAGCGTTGGATCGCCCACTTCTACGACATCGCCGTGTCGGTCCAGCCGGTCCAGAAGATCAGCGACGAACGCTGGGTCTGGCATATCGGCCTGGATGCCGAGGGCACCGCCATGCTGAACGACCTCTACAACGGGGTCGAGGTCGGCGAAGGCCGGCTGGCCCGCCTGCTCTCGCTGTTCCGCATGGAGTTCCGCGACCCGTCGGTGGTGGCCCCGGGCGTCGCCGGCCGTCCGGTCTACCTCGCCATGGCGATGACCGAGAAGAACCAGCTGCGCCTCAAGCCGCAGAACCTGCTGATCAACCTGCCGCTGGCCGAACGCGCCTAGGCGCAAACGCCCTCAGCCGAGATTGCGCAGCCGCGCGATGCGGTCTTCCAGCGCCGGATGGGTGGAAAACAGCGCCTGGGCGCCCCGCTTGAACGACTTCAGCGGATTGGAGATGTAGAGGTGCTGAATGGCGCGGTTGGCGCCTTCGTAGGGGACCTGGCTGCCGCCGATCTTCTCCAGCGCGCCGATCAGGCCGAGCGGATTGCGCGTCAGCTTCACCGAAGTCGCATCGGCCATGTATTCGCGCTGGCGCGAGATCGCCATCTGCACCAGCCGCGCAGCCAGCGGTGCCAGCACGGCGAAGACCAGCACCACCACGATCGCGATTGCGGCGGCGCCGCCACCTTTGCGGCTGCTGCCGCGGCCGCGGCTGTAGGAGGCGACGCGCAGGCTGCGCAGCGCCGCGTCCGACACCAGCACGATGAGGCCGACCAGCACACCGACGGCGGTGGCGTAGAGGATGTCGTTGTTGCCGACGTGGCTCATTTCGTGACCGACGACGCCCTGCAGTTCGCTGCGTGTCAGGCTGTCCAGCAGGCCGCGGGTGACCGCGATGGCCGCCTTTTGCGGCTTCAGCCCGGTGGCAAAGGCGTTGAGCGCCGGCGTCTCGATCACCGCGACGCGCGGCTTGGGCAGGCCGGCGGCCAGGGCCATCTCCTCGACGATGTTGTGCAGCCGCGGCTCCGCCTCGGCGGTCACCTCGTGCGCGCCGGCCAGGCCCAGCACGATGCGGTCGCCGCGGGTCAGCGCAACGGCGATGGCGATGGCGCTGACCGCCAGCATGATGGCGGCCGCACGCAGGCCCCAGACACTGTCCAGCGGATCGAGGACGGGGTCGCGCCCCGGCGGCCCGGCGACGTAGAATTCCGCGGCCCAGCCGACGGCGTAGCCGAGCAACAGGCCGACCAGCACCAGGACCAGGCAGAGCCAGGCGGTGTTCCAGGCATTGCGGCGGATGGCGGCATGGAAGTCGGTGCGCGCCAGACCCGACGGCGGCGGTGCCGACCAGGGTCCGCGGGGTTCCGTCATCGCCGCCCCAGCCCCCTAACGCAGGTCCACCTTCACCGGCTGGCGGGCCTCTTCCGGCATCTCGAAGTAGACCGACTTCTGGAAGTTGAAGCGTGTCGCGATGAGGTTGGAGGGAAAGGACTCGACCGCCGTGTTCAGGCTCATCGCCGAATCGTTGTAGTGCTGACGCGCGAAGGCGATCTTGTTCTCGGTCGCCGACAGCTCCTCCTGCAGGGAGGCGACGTTCTGGTTCGCCTTCAGGTCCGGATAGGCCTCCGCCAGCGCGAAGAATTTGCCCATCGCCGCGGTCAGCGCCCCCTCTGCGGCGATCGTCGCCGCGCGGCCCTCCCCGCGCGCGGCCACCGCGTGGTTGCGCGCCTCGATGACCTTGGTCAGGGTTTCCTGTTCGTAGGACATGTAGTCCTTGACCACCTCCACCAGGTTCGGGATGAGATCGGTCCGCCGGCGCAGTTGCACGTCGATCTGCGACCACGCCGCCTCGACCTGGTTCTTCAGGGCCACCAGCCTGTTGTACAGCAGCACGCCGATCAGGGCGGCCAGTACCGGCAGGCCGATGACCACAAGAAGGACGATGGTAACTCCGCTCATGCCGCGATTCCCCCTGAGAGCCTGAAAGCCTGTTGGCGTGCGCGACTATAGCGGCGCCTTACTCGCCTGCCCATGCTTTCGCCTGTGTTTCCACCGCTGCTTTCCTGCCCGGCCGGGGCGCCCCGGGCAGCGATCCGCGGGCCGGCGCCGGCAGCCCCCCGGCCCAGAGTCGCTTCCCGGCAGCGCCGGGTCCGAAAGCGGTCACAAAAATTTCTCGGGCTGGGACACCCGCCGGAAGCCGCAGCATCCTGCGCTTCCCCAAACTGTCAATGACCCAGACATGGTCGCTTAAGGAATTCTTAACCCAAAATGTGGTGACCTCGGCCATATGTTGTGGTTTAATTACATGGCGTCACAAGATGCAGCAAATCGTTAGGATTTGCGCGGGTTTCGGGGGGCAGCGGACAAGCATTCAGGCCACGGTCCAGGCAGGACACCGGAAGGCTCTGTCCCACCGTCTTTGACGCGATGCGGGATTAACAGACAGTAGAAAATTGGAGAAGTCCGAATGCGGGTTGCGCGTCGTTTCACGGAAACTGGCACCGACGTTTACGACAAGATCGAGTTTCGCCGGACATCGAGCGAGATTCGCAATCCCGACGGCTCGCTTGTGTTCCGCGCCGAGGACATCGAGGTTCCCAATTCCTGGTCGCAGGTCGCCTGCGACATCCTGGCCCAGAAGTATTTCCGCAAGCGCGGCATGCCGCTGAAGTCCAAGCGCGTCGCCGAGGACAACGTCCCGGCCTGGCTGTGGCGTTCCGAGCCCGACCACAAGGCGATGGCCGACATCGCCGAGGACGAGCGCTTCATCGGCGAGTCCTCGGCCAAGCAGGTGTTCCATCGCCTGGCCGGCACCTGGACCTATTGGGGCTGGAAGGGCGGCTACTTTGACGCCGAAGAGGACGCCCGCGCCTACTACGATGAGATGCGCTACATGCTGGCCAAGCAGATGGCCGCGCCGAACTCGCCGCAGTGGTTCAACACCGGCCTGCACTGGGCCTACGGCATCGACGGCCCGAGCCAGGGTCACCACTACGTCGACTTCTCGACCGGTGAGCTGACCCGCGCCGCCAGCGCCTACGAGCACCCGCAGCCGCATGCCTGTTTCATCCAGTCCGTCGGCGACGACCTGGTCAACGGCAACGGCATCATGGACCTCTGGGTCCGCGAGGCGCGGCTGTTCAAGTACGGCTCCGGCACCGGCACCAACTTCTCCGCCCTGCGCGGCGAAGGCGAGTCGCTGTCCGGCGGCGGCAAGTCCTCCGGCCTGATGTCCTTCCTGAAGATCGGCGACCGCGCCGCCGGCGCCATCAAGTCCGGCGGCACCACGCGGCGCGCCGCCAAGATGGTCACCGTCGACCTCGACCACCCGGACATCGAGGCCTACATCAACTGGAAGGTCGTCGAAGAGCAGAAGGTCGCCGCGCTGGTCACCGGTTCCAAGACCTGTGACAAGCACCTGAATATGATCATGAAGGCCTGCCACGATTTCAAAGGCGTGGAAGGCTCCGAGCAGACCGACGCCTTCGATCCCAAGAAGAACTTCGTGCTGCGCGCCACCATGAAGGCCGCCCGCGCCGCCCTGGTGCCGGAAAACTATGTCGCCCGCGTCGTGCAGTTCGCCAAGCAGGGCTACACCTCGATCGACTTCAAGACCTACGACACCGATTGGGACTCCGACGCCTACCTGACGGTCTCCGGCCAGAACTCCAACAACTCCGTGCGCGTGCCCAACAGCTTCATCGAGGCCGTGCTGAACGACGACAACTGGAGCCTGATCCGGCGCACCGACGGCCTGGTGCACAAGAAGGTCAAGGCGCGCGAGCTGTGGGACCAGATCTCCTACGCGGCCTGGGCCTGCGCCGATCCCGGCATGCAGTACGACAGCACCATCAACGAGTGGCACACCTGCCCCGCCTCCGGCCGCATCAACGGCTCCAATCCCTGCTCGGAGTACATGTTCCTCGACGACACGGCCTGCAACCTGGCCTCGTTGAACCTCATGACCTTCCAGCACGGCGCCGAGGCCTTTGACATCGCCGGCTACGAGCACGCCGTGCGGCTGTGGACCCTGACGCTGGAAATCGCCGTGCTGATGGCGCAGTTCCCCTCGCCGGAAATCGCCCAGCGGTCCTACGATTTCCGCACCCTCGGCCTCGGCTACGCCAACCTGGGCGGCCTGCTGATGGCCTCCGGCGTGCCCTACGATTCCGACGAGGGCCGTTCCGTGGCGGCGGCACTGACCGCCATCATGACCGGCGTTGCCTACGCCACCTCCGCCGAGATGGCCGAGGAACTCGGGGCCTTCCCGCGCTACGGCGAGAATGCCGACCACATGCTGCGGGTCATCCGCAACCACCGCCGCGCCGCCTACGGCCAGCGCGCCAGCTACGAGGAACTGTCCATCGCGCCGGTGCCGCTGGAGCCGCGCGACTGCCCGGACAAGGCCCTGATCAAGGCGGCCAAGAACGCCTGGGACAAGGCCCTGAAGCTGGGCGAGAAGCACGGCTACCGCAACGCGCAGACCACGGTCATCGCGCCGACCGGCACGATCGGCCTGGTGATGGACTGCGACACCACCGGCATCGAGCCCGACTTCGCCATCGTGAAGTTCAAGACGCTGGCCGGCGGCGGCTACTTCAAGATCATCAACCGTACGGTGCCCGAAGCGCTGCGCACCCTGGGCTACGGCGAGAGCGAGATCGAAACCGTCATCCGCCACGCGGTCGGCCACGGCACGCTGCAGGACGCCCCCGGCATCAACCACGAGCGCCTGAAGGCCAAGGGCTTCACCGAGGCCGCCCTGCAGGCCCTGGAAGCCGGCCTCGCCAGCGCCTTCGACGTGAAGTTCGCCTTCAACAAATGGACCCTGGGCGAGGAGTTCTGCATCAAGGCGCTGGGCTTCACCAAGGCCGAGCTGGAGGAAGTTTCCTTCGACATGCTGGCCGGCCTGGGCTTCACCAAGGAGGAGGTCGACGCCGCCAACGCCCATTGCTGCGGCGCCATGACCCTGGAGGGTGCCCCCGGCCTGAAGGACGAGCACCTGCCGGTGTTCGACTGCGCCAATCCCTGCGGGCGTCACGGCAAGCGTTACCTGTCCGTCGAAAGCCACATCCGCATGATGGCGGCGGCGCAGCCCTTCATTTCCGGCGCCATTTCCAAGACCATCAACATGCCCAACGCCGCGACGGTGGAGGACTGCAAGGACGCCTACATGCTGTCCTGGCGTCTCGGCATCAAGGCCAACGCCCTCTATCGTGACGGCTCCAAGCTGTCGCAGCCGCTGGCCTCCAGCATCCTCGACGACATCACCGACGACGACGATCTCGCCGACACGATGGCCGAGAAGATCGCTGCGGCGAACGCGCCGGAGCGCGCGAAGATCGTCGCCGAGCGCATCATCGAGCGGGTGGTCGAGCGTAACCGCGAACGCGACCGCCTGCCGCAGCGGCGCAAGGGCTACACCCAGAAGGCCGTCGTCGGCGGGCACAAGGTCTACCTGCGTACCGGCGAGTACGAAGACGGCAAGGTCGGCGAGATCTTCATCGACATGCACAAGGAAGGCGCCGCCTTCCGCAGCCTGATGAATAACTTCGCCATCGCGATCTCCATCGGTCTGCAGTACGGCGTGCCACTGGAGGAATATGTCGAGGCCTTCACCTTCACGCGTTTCGAACCCTCGGGCATGGTCGACGGCAACGACGCCATCAAGATGGCGACCTCCGTGCTCGATTACATTTTCCGGGAGCTTGCGATCTCCTACCTCGGCCGCAACGACCTGGCCCATGTGGAACCGGCTGATATCATGCCGGACAGCCTGGGCACCGGCGACGGCCAGGGAGACCTGCCGGGAGGCTCGGTCGCCGAGACGGTGCGCCGCTACGCCTCCAAGGGCTACGTGCGCAATCAGCTTCTGGTCGTGAACGGTGGCGCTGCCAATGGAACCACGGGGATGTCCGCCGGGCCGATGGCCCAGACGACCACCGTGACCAGCAGCAGCGTCTCCCAAGAACTCGTCGGCTCCACAGGCTCCGCCGAAGCCTATGCCGTCGAGGCCACAGTCGTCCGCCAAGTCGACACCCGCCTGGAACGCCTGCGCGAAGCACGCATGAAGGGCTACGAAGGCGACTCTTGCGGCGAATGCGGCAACTTTACGCTGGTGCGCAACGGGACGTGCATGAAGTGCGCGACCTGCGGCTCGACCAACGGCTGCTCATGAAGGGTAGCAGGACAGTAACTCACGTAGAGTAGGTTTCAGTACTCCTACCTGTACGACTCACGTCTGAGTTCTCCCTGTGAACTGAAGGGGTGCCACGGCGGTGGCACCCCCTTCTTTTTGGGAAGGGTGTGCGGTGCGCCCTCCTTGCAGGCACGCTGCGGCTGCAGCAGCTTGCCCAGCGTGAGCGGCAGGTCCCTGCCCCACATCGCCCCGCCATTACGCTCGTCGAGTTGGGGTTCCTCCATCGGGCGGGTTCCTATCCCAGCGGCCAGAACAGCGGGATGATGAGAGTCGCCGCCGCCCAGAGGATGAGGTTCAGCGGCAGGCCGACCTTGAGAAAATCGCTGAAACGGTACCCGCCGGCACTGTAGACGAAGGTGTTGGTCTGATAGCCGATCGGTGTGGCGAAGGACGCGCTGGCGGCAAACATCACGGCGACCACAAAAGGCCGCGGATCGACGCCGAGCTGCTGCGCCAGGCCGATGGCAATGGGGGTTAGCAGGATCGCCGCCGCGTTGTTGCTCATCACCTCGGTCATCGCCGAGGTGATGAAATAGACCGCCGAGAGCACCGCCAACGGCCCGAGCGAACCGACGGCCAGCGCCAGCGTTTCGACGATGAGCTTGGCAGCACCGGTCTTTTCCATGGCCATACCGATGGCCAGCATGCCAAAGATCAGCATCAGGATGTTCAAGCGGATCGCCCCATAAGCCTCCTCCGCATCGAGGCAGCGCAGGGCGACGATGGCGGTCGCGGCCATCAGGGCGACCGCCGCGATGGGCAGCACTTCGAACGCCGACAGCCCCATCACCAGCAGCACCGCGACGATCGCGATCGGCGCCTTGTCGCGCCGTAACGGACGGGATGTCGGGTGGGAGAGGTTCACCAGCTCCTTGTAGTCGAACATCCGCTTCATGCTGTCCGGGGAGCCCTCCAGCAACAGGGTATCGCCCATGTGCAGCTGCACATCGTCGAAGTTGCCCGAGAGGCCCTCTCCACGGCGGTGAATGGCCAGGATGTAGGCGCCGTAGAGCCGGCGCAGGTTGAGGTCCGCCACACGGCGTCCCAGAAAGCGCGACTGCGGCCCGATGACGCCCTCCATCACCACGGTCTCACGGGCACCGATGGGTTCGATGGCATGAACCTCGCGGCCGCCAAAGGCCACGTCGCCGGCCTCGCGCAGGCCCAGCATGTCGCCGACCCGGCTGCGCACCACCACCCGGTCGCCGGGTTGCAGGACCGCCTCGTTCAGGACCTCGCCCAGAGAACGGTCACGGCGGATCAGGTCAATCACGCGCAGGCCGCGCGCCTCGCTGAAACCCGCGTCCTTCAGGCGCTTGCCGACCAGGGGCGAGTCGAGGGGCACCAGCACGTCGGCCATGAAATGGCGATCCTCGGAACGCGGCAGGATGTCGGCCAGAACCTCCCGGTCGGGCAGCAGCCAACGGCCGACCAGCATCAGGTAGGCGATGCCAATCGCCCCCATGAGGACACCGGCCCCGGTAATCTCGAACATGCCGAAGGGTTCCAGCCCCTGCTGCCGCGCCACACCGTCGACCAGGATATTCGTCGAGGTGCCGATCAGCGTCGTAGTGCCGCCCAGGATGCTGGCAAAAGACAGGGGAATCAGCAGCTTCGATGGTGCGAGCCCCATCGCCCGCGCCAGACCGATGACCACCGGGGTGAGGATCACCACCACCGGCGTGTTGTTGATGAAGGCCGACATGAGCATAACGCTGCCCAGCATCAAGAGCACCGATAGCAAAGGCGAGAGGCTCGCGGCCCTGGTGACCAGCCTGCCGAGGCTGTCGATCACCCCGGTCCGCTCCAGCCCGGCGCTGAGCACGAACATCGCCGCAATGGTCAGGGGGGCGGCGTTGCTGAACACGCTCAGCACGTCATTGGTGCCGAGAATGCCGGTCGCCAGCAGCACGCCCACGGCGCTGAGCGCCACGATGTCCGGCGGCATTCTCTCGCGAACGAAGCCGAAAAACACCAGCATGACGAGGAAGAGGACGATGACGATCTGCAACGTCGGCCAATCGATCAAAGGCATGCCAAGCTACCTTTTCAACATTCCACCGCGTGCGGCGCCGCCTCGATATCCCGCTGCCGGCCAGACCCGGGGAGGGGTCGAGTACCGGCGCTAAATATCCCTTGGCAGGGCCCCGCCGTCTATCATCGCCTGCGAGCTGGCGGAGGGCCAAATTGTGGCCGCGAACGAGCTCAGAATGGCTTCGGTGGGGGCGAGAAGCCCGGTCAGTTCGGGCGGACCCGTGCCGGCGGCAGGGTGAAGGTCACCCGGGTGCCCTTGCCGACCGTGCTTTCCAGGGTCAGTTCGCCGCCGTGCAGTTCGACCAGCTGCTTGACGATGGAGAGGCCCAGGCCGGTGCCTTCTTGCGAGCGGGCCTGGTCGCGGGCGACCTGTTCGAAGGGCTGCAGCACGCGCTTCAGGTCGGCGGCCGGAATACCCTCGCCGGTGTCGGCCACGAAGAGGCCGAGGCCGCCGCCCGCCGCCGGAGCGGCGCCAAGCACCACCTCGCCACCGGCCGGCGTGTGGCGCACCGCATTGGATAACAGATTGATGAGGATCTGGCGCAGCGCCCGCTCGTCGGCGTGGATCATGATGCCGCTGCGCGGACAGTCCAGCCGCAGCGTCAGACCCTTGCTGGCGCAGTTCTCGCGGAACATGGCCGCGCTGTCCTCCAGCGCGTCGGCCAGCATGATCCAGGCATCGCTGAGCTTCACCGCGCCCGCTTCGATGCGCGAGATGTCCAGCAGATCGTTGATCAGTGCCAGCAGGTGGCGCGCGCTGACCCGGATGTCCTGCAGGTATTCGGTATAGCGGTCCGAATTGATCTTGCCGAAGGTCTCCGCCAGGATCACCTCGGAGAATCCGAGGATGGCATTCAGCGGCGTGCGCAGTTCGTGGCTCATATTGGCGAGGAAGGCCGACTTGGAGCGATTGGCCTCCTCCGCACGCAGCCGCGCCTCGTGCTCGTCACGTTTGGAGCGCTCCATCGCCTCGGCCATCACGTTGAACGAGGTCTGCAGGTCGCGAACCTCATCCGGCACCAGCAGCCCGCTGCTGACCCGGGTGCGCGCTTCGGCATTACCCGCCGCCATGCGCCGCGCCGCCCGGGATACCGCGCGCAGCGGCCGGGTCATGTAGAAAGCGACGAGGTAGCCGATCAGCAGGGCGGCCAGCATGCCGACGCCCACCACGACGAGGGCGGATCTGCCGACCCGCGCGGCGCGGTCGCGCAACTCCTCGACCGGCTGGGCCACCATGACGCCCCAACCGACCCCTTCCACCGGGGTGAAACCGGCGATCATCTCCATCTGCATGAAGGGCGCCGCGAAGATCGCGACGCCGGCCTGCCCCGCGAGAACCTGTTGGACCGGCAAGACCACCATGGGGCGGCGCTCCTGCAACCAATCGGCGTTGGGATGCCCCAGCACCTGCCCGGTCTGGTCGAAGATGATCGCATGGCCCTTCTGGCCGAAGGCGATGGAAGCGGCGAGATTGACGAAGAAGTCGGTATAGAGCGCGCCGACGGCGAGCCAGCCATCGCCCGCCTCGGCGAGATAAAGCGTCGGTTCGCCGCCGGGGCCGGCCATCACCGGGCTGGTGGTGACGCCGTCGGGCTCCGCAACGCCCCCAAACAGCGCGGCCTGCGTCTCGCCAAGGGTCTCCGGACAGCGGTTATCGAAGCTGTCGACACGCAGCCTCAGCCGGCGGCTGGTGCTGTCGAACACGCAGATGTTGCGGAAATGGAGATCCTGCAGCAGGTCGCCGGCCCCTTCGACCTCGCCTTGGCCGATCAGGTTGGTATGGATCAGCCGGAAGGTCGCGGTGACGTCGCGGTGATAGTTTGCCAGTGCCATGGCGAGGGTTTCGGCGATCAGCAGGTGGCGTTCGCGCACGTCCTCCAGCTCGTTGGTCATCGACTGGGAGTGCGGCCAAACCCAGAACAGCATCAAGGGCACGGCCGTAACCAGGCCGAAGATGGCCAGCAAAAGATAGCGCAGCTTCATGCCGGCGCCTCCAGCATAGCAGCCGCCCCGGCTGCGCCGCAGCCCTCCCAGGCGCCGGTTTTTCCCAGTCTTTGAGCCAACTTTCGCCGTTCCGGATTCTTCCCTTCAGCCACTATAGAAGCCTTTTTCGGGAACTTCTTCCTTTCGTGACACCCCGGCGGCGATAATTCGGCCTCCAGAACGGGCCGGCCGCATGGGGCGCGGACGGGCTGGAAAAGGTCGCTCGGCAGGCTTGTGGGCCCGCGGGGGGCAAGGCTATGCTCCCGCCCGCTTACCCGCAGACCCTATTTTCGTTAGATGGAGGACCCGCCAAATGGCAGGAGAAGTGGACGCCCGGCTCGCGAAGCTCGGTATCGATGTACCGCAGGCCGCCGCCCCCGTGGCCAACTATGTCGGCTTTGTGCAGAGCGGCAATCTGGTCTTCGTTTCCGGCCAGGTTCCCATGAAGGACGGCAAGTTCCAGTTCCAGGGCAAGCTCGGCGACGGCATGTCGGTCGAGGACGGCCAGGCAGCCGCCCGGCTCTGTGCCATCAACGTCATCGCCCAGGTGAAGGCCGCCTGCGGCGGCGATCTGGACCGTGTCCAGCGGGTGGTCAAGCTGACCGGCTTCGTCAACTCCACCGGCGACTTCACCGACCAGCCGAAAATCGTTAACGGCGCCTCCGATCTGATGGTCGAGGTCTTCGCCGAGAAGGGCAAGCACTCCCGCGCTGCCGTTTCCGCCGCCTCCCTGCCCGCCGGCGTCGCCGTCGAGGTCGAGGCCGTGGTGGAAATCGGATAACCCAGAGAGGCAGAAACCGCCCGGATGCCGGCCCCCTTGACCGGGGAACCGGCCGCCGGGCCAAATGAACATCATGCCAGACACAACCAACAAGCTGCCCTCCGAGGCAGCCGAGTTCATGCGTCGCTATCCCGATACGGGCTCGCTCGACGCCATCTTCCCCGACCTTTCCGGTGTCATCCGCGGCAAACGCTACCCCATCGCCGAGCTGGGTCAGGTCATGGGGCCCGGTTTCGCCATTCCCGGCTCGGTCTTCATGCTCGATACCATGGGCGAGAGCCACGACCCCGACGGCATCGGGTTTTCCGACGGCGATCCCGACTACCAGGCCAAGGCGATCCCCGGCACGCTGCTGCCGGTGCCCTGGGCCCAGCGCCCCCTGGCGCAGGTCATGGTCACCCTGATCGACGACGACGGCTCGCCCTACTACTACGAGCCGCGCAACGTGCTGCGCCGGGTGGTCCAGCGCCTCGACGACCTGGGCCTGACGCCGGTCGTCGCCTTCGAATTGGAGTTCTACCTGATCGATCGCGAGCGCACGCCGGACGGCTCACCGCAGCCGCCGATCTCGCCGGCGACCGGGCGGCGCGACTTCGGCACCCAGGTCTACGGCATGAAGACCCTGGACGCCTACGACGCGATGCTGGACGACATCACCAAGGCCTGCGCCATTCAGGAGGTGCCGACCGGCGCGGTGACGGCGGAATACGCCGCCGGCCAGTTCGAAATCAACCTGGAGCACGTCGACGACCCGGTCCAGGCCGCCGACGACTGCGTGCTGTTCAAGCGCATCGTCCAGGGCGTCGCCCTGAAGCACGGCTTCCAGGCGACCTTCATGGCCAAACCCTACGTGGAGCGTGCCGGCAACGGCATGCACATGCACGTCAGCCTGGTGGACAAAGACGGCCGCAACGTCTTCGACGGCGGCGAGCAGATCGCCAGCGACACCCTGCGCCACGCCATCGGCGGCGTGCTGGAGGTGCTGCCGGAGGCGATGGCCTTCCTGGCGCCCAACATCAATTCCTACCGCCGCTATCTGCCCGACATCTTCGTGCCGACGCAGCGCAGTTGGGGCTTCGAAAACCGCTCGGTCGCCCTGCGCATCCCGGCCGGCGGCGGCGACGCCCGGCGCATCGAGCACCGCGTCGCCGGTGCCGACGCCAATCCCTACCTGGCGCTGGCGACCTTCCTGGCCGGCATCCACAAGGGCATCGTCGGCCAGACCGACCCGGGCGCCCCCTGGGACGGCAACGCCGCGATGGAGTTCGACGAGGGCCTGCCGTTCCGCCCGGCCCGCGCCTACGAGATGCTGACCGCAACCTGCGGCCTGGCCGACCACTTCGGCGTCGATTATTTGCGTGCCTATTCCGCCTGCAAGCTCGCCGAGCTCGAAAGCTTCGAGCTGCAGATCTCACCATTGGAATACACCTGGTTCCTGCAAGCCGACTGAAAGCGCCCTCTCTCTGCACCCCTTGTCTCTGCGGCAAACGGGCTCATCTCATAGGGTACGCTTGTGGTGACACGGGTGAGAGAACACGGGAACGCGGGAACAGCCGGATGCCGGACGGAAGCGACAGCCTCGCCGTGAAGGTCGTCAGCCGCATCGCCGAGGTGCCGGCCGCCGACTGGGATGCCTGCGCCGGCGGCAATCCCTTCGTCAGCCATGCCTTCCTGGATGCGCTGGAGCAGAGCGGCTCGGCCACCGCGGAGACCGGATGGCTGCCGCAGCACCTGGTACTGGAGAACCCCAAGACCGGGCCACACGGCGGCCTGCTGGGCTGCGCGCCGCTGTACCTGAAGAGCCATTCCTACGGCGAGTATGTCTTCGACTGGAACTGGGCCGACGCCTACGAGCGCGCCGGCGGACGCTATTACCCGAAGCTGCAGTGTTCGGTGCCCTTCACGCCGGCAACCGGTCCGCGCCTGCTGGTCAACCCTGCCGCCGACCGGGCGGAGGTCGAAGCCGGTCTGGTTGCGGCCATGCTGGAACTGGCGCGGCGCCACAAGGCCTCGTCGCTGCACATCACCTTTCCGCCCAAGGCGCAGTACGACACCCTGGGCGAGTACGGCCTGCTGCAACGCCTTGGCGTGCAGTACCACTGGCAGAACCGCGGCTATGCCGACTTCGATGCTTTCCTTGCCGAGCTGGCCTCGCGCAAACGCAAGGCGATCAAGAAGGAGCGTCGCAAGGTGGCCGAAAGCGGCATCCGCCTGCGTCCCTTAAGCGGCGGCGAGATCGAACCGCGCCATTGGGATGCCTTCCACGACTTCTACATGGCAACGGCCGACCGCAAATGGGGCCAGCCCTATCTGACGCGCGACTTCTTCCATCTGCTGGGCGAGCGCCTGGCCGACAAGGTGGTGCTGGTCATGGCGGACTACGACGACAAACTGGTCGCCGGCGCCCTGAACCTGAAGTCGGACGACACCCTGTACGGGCGCAACTGGGGCAGCCTGGGCGAGTTCCGTTTCCTGCACTTCGAGACCTGCTACTACCAGGCCATCGACTACGCCATCGCCCACGGGCTGAAATATGTCGAGGCCGGCGCCCAGGGCGAGCATAAGATCCAGCGCGGCTACCTGCCGACGCCGACCTACAGTGCCCACTGGATCGCCGACCCCGGGCTCAGTCACGCGGTGGAGGAATTCCTGGGACGCGAACGCCGCGCCATGCAGCGTGAGATCGACGCGCTGGGCGATTGGAGCCCCTTCAAGCAGGAAGACGGGCCAGGCTGCGAAAACGCCTGACGTTGCACGGCAAGGGGTTCAGTGCGCGGTGAGTTGCGCCGCGGCGGCATGACCGCTGGTCCAGCCGGCACGGAAGTCTTTTTGATTGACGATGCGCTCGTAGTTGTCGAGCAGCGCCTCGGCCTCCTTGCCGGCCAGGAAACCGCTCTTGAGGATGAGGTTGCGCAGGAAGCGCTTGAAGCCGCTTTGGGAGTCAGCCACGACCGGCGCGGCGGCGGTAACCAGACCGACCAGATAGCCGAAGCGGTAGAAGCCCTCGTCGTCCGCTTCGCCGACATCTTCTTCGTTCTCGGCGAGGAAGGCCGTGAGCTGCTCCAGGCGGTTCTGGATATCGAAGCCCAGCGCGGGATCCGCCGACGCGCCGTTGCCGGATTCCGCCATGATCTCCTCCAACTCCCTGATGGCGAGCTGGCGCCGTCGGGCGATGTCGTCGAAGGAACCCTTTCGCGCCCAGTACTGCACGCGCTCCAGGAACTCCGGAATGGGCGCCGATTTCATAAGATAGTCGTCGCCGCCCGCGCGCAGACAATCGAGCAGCGTCTCGGGGTGATCCAGGGAGGTCAGGAAGACCAGGGGGCACTGAGCCGCCCCCTGCAGCTTGCGGATGCGGCTGCAGGTCTCGATACCGTCCATCCTCGGCATCATCACGTCGAGGATGATGAGCTGCGGATTGGCGACCTTGTGCATCAGCTCGATCGCCTTCTCACCGTCGGGCGCGCGCATAACGGTATAACCGACGGCCTCCAGCGTCTCCGCGTACATGCGGCGCAGCTTGTCGTTGTCTTCCACAAGGATGATCGGCTTATCTGTCATTCGCCAACCTCTTGACCCGTGCATCCAGCTGCAAGCGGTTCCATCCGACGGCCGACGCGCCACCCAGCACCTCGGCGGGGTTCAGGCCGGCAGCCTTGAGCCGGGATTCCGCCATGCGCCACACCAAGTTGCGCCCTTCCTTGGCGTCCCGCGCATCCGGTACCGGCTGCGGCAGGGTCACCGTCACCCTGGTGCCCTGGCCCGGCGCCGTATCGAAGACGAGGCTGCCGTCGTGCAGTTCAACGAAGCGTTTCACCAGCGCCAGACCCAGGCCGACACCATCATGGTCCCGCGACAAGCCGGAATCGATCTGTACGAAAGGCTGCACGGCCCGTTCGACGTCCCGTGGATCCATGCCGATGCCCTCGTCGCTGATCTCAACGACAGTGGCGAAGGGCTCCGCCCGCGCGGCGATGTATACCTGCGTCCCCGGGTGCGAGAACTTCACTGCATTGCCGATCAGGTTGATGAGAATCTGACGCAGCCGCTGCGGATCGGCGATCACCGGCGGGAAGTCCAGCGGGATGCGGTTCATCAAGACGATGTCGCCTTCCTTGGCCCGTGGTCGTACCAGACGCACACAGAGCTGCGCGAGTTCATAGAGGTCCACCACCTGCGGACGCATGGTCACCTTGCCGGAATCCAGCCGCGTGAGGTCGAGTACGCCGTTGACCAGTTCCATCAGGTGTTCGCCGCTTTCGCGGATGTCCTTGGCATAGCTGGCGTAACGCGCATCGATCGGGCCCATGAAACCGGATTCGATCAAATGGGCGTAGCCGTTGACGGCACTGATCGGCGTCTTCAGCTCGTGGCTGAGGTTGGCGAGGAATACCGACTTCGCCGCGTCGGCCACCGTCGCCGCCTCCAGAGCCCGGGCCAGATCCGCCGTCAGCTCCTGGATCTCCCGCTTATCGCGCATTTCCACCGACCAGCGGCGCACCAGGAAGGCGATGGCCGTGATGATGAAACAGCAGAGGGTGACGATGAACTCGTCGAGCTCCCAGCGATTGTGGTTGCGCGAATAGGTGTGCAACGCTTCATAGGCATTGAACTGGCGGGCCGCCGCCAAGAGAGCGAGCAGGAACACGCCAAAAGCCAGCAGCTCGACAATCGGACTGCGGGCATAGGGCGAACGCGCTTTCAGCCCCTTGGACGCGCAGGGTGAATTGACCATTGATGACAAATCCAGCCCGAACCGACACGGGGGCAGGCTTTCCTAAGCTGATTGCAGCGATTCGATTGAGACTTATGTCTAGCCGTAAAGATTAGATTGCCACTCATTAACGAGCTCTGAAATTCGGCTTTTTAGACAAGTCGGCAGGCCCAACGCAGCGCCGCCCCCGCGCGGCACGCGAGGATTCCGGCTGCCGCGTTCATCCGGAGTGCCCCACCGTCCCAACCGGCGATTTCATGATATGACGACGGCACCCCCCATCAGCGCGGGGGCCGGCTGGACGCTGGTAAGATTCATTCGTCGGGCGCGTCCGCTTTTTCCAGATTTTCCGCCAACAGTACCGTTAGGATAGGATCGGACGCCCCACTCATCCGCAGGCTGCGGCGTCACCCGAAATGTTGGAGATCCGGTCCATGCGATTGAAGTTCCCGCTTTTCCTGCCCGTTGTCCTGGCTGCCGTTCTTTGCGGCATTCTGTCGTCCGGCCCCGCCCGGGCGGTCGATCTGGCCCTTGTGCTGCTGAACGACGTTTCCCAGAGCATGGACGATGGCGAATTCGCCCTGGTGAAAGACGGCTATCGCGCGGCCTTCGCCGATCCGGAGGTAATCGCCGCCCTGATCGCCAACGGCAGCGGCGTGGCCGTCGCCTATGTCGAATTTTCCGGCAAGGACGATGTCAAACGGGTGTTGGACTGGCAGGTTCTGACCGACGCCGCCTCGGCGCGGGCCTTCGGAGAAGCCGTCGCCGCCGCACCGCGCTCCAGCGCCGGCAACACCGCCCTTTCCGCCGGGCTTGCCGCCGCCATCCGGATGCTGCTGGACAGCGACTTCGACGCCGCCCGGCAAGTCGTCGACATCGCCAGCGACCATCCCCATGACGGCGGGCGCTGCGAACCGATCCGCGATGCCGCCGTCGCCGCCGGCATCACCATCAACGCCCTGCCGATCATCGATGAGCGTCAGATCGGCACCATCGACGGCCGACTCGCCTATACCGAATCCCGCTGGGGAAGCGAGAGCATTGTCGACTTCTACCTGCGCACCGTGGTCGGCGGGCCCGGCAGCTTCGTGGTCGAGGCGCGCGACTACAGGGTCTTCGGCGAGGCCCTGAAACGCAAGCTGCTGCTGGAATTCATTGCGTCGCCGGAGCGCGACCGCGCCGCCTTCACCGTCGCGGCGGCGGACGACTAGGGCTCTTTTCGAGACGCCGACAGAAAAAAGGCCCGGCGCAAGCCGGGCCTTTCGCTTTCCGAGATGGAGCGAAGCTCCCTATACCCCGTGGTGGGCGAGGCCCCTATACCAGGGCCTGCTCGTCCTTCTTCTTGCCGCCACCCTTCTTCTTGGGGCCGCCCTTGCCTTTCGGCGGGACGCTGCCTTCCGGGTAGGTGAAGACGGGCAGGCCATCCTCGACATCGACGCGGACGACGCCACCCTTGGAGAGCTTGCCGAACAGCAGTTCCTCGGCCAGCGGCTTCTTGATGTGCTCCTGGATCACGCGGGCCAGCGGGCGGGCGCCGAACTGCTTGTCGTAGCCCTTGCCGGCCAGCCATTCGCGGGCCGCGTCGGTCAGCTCGATGGTCACCTGACGGTCGGCGAGCTGCGCCTCCAGCTGCATGACGAACTTGTCGACAACGCGGGAGATCACCTCCGGCTGCAGATGCGTGAAGGGGATGATCGCATCCAGGCGGTTGCGGAATTCCGGCGTGAACAGCTTGTTGATCGCCTCGGTATCGTCACCGGTGCGCACGTCGCGGGCAAAGCCGATGGCGGCCTTGGCCATGTCGGCGGCGCCGGCATTGGTGGTCATGATCAGGATCACGTTGCGGAAGTCGACCGTCTTGCCGTTGTGGTCGGTCATCTTGCCGTAGTCCATGACCTGCAACAGGATGTTGAACAGGTCCGGATGCGCCTTCTCGATCTCATCGAGCAGCAGCACGCAATGCGGATGCTGGTCGACGGCGTCGGTCAGCAGGCCGCCCTGGTCGAAGCCGACATAGCCCGGCGGGGCACCGATCAGGCGCGAGACCGAGTGGCGCTCCATGTATTCGGACATGTCGAAGCGGGTCAACTCGATGCCAAGGGACAGGGCGAGCTGGCGCGCCACCTCGGTCTTGCCGACGCCGGTCGGGCCGGAGAACAGATAGCTGCCGATCGGCTTTTCCGGCTCGCGCAGGCCGGCGCGGGCCAGCTTGATGGCGGCCGACAGCGCGGTGATCGCCTGGTCCTGGCCGAACACCATGGTCCTGAGATCGCGCTCCAGGTTCTGCAAGGCGGCGCGGTCGTCCTTGGAGACGCTCTTTGGCGGGATGCGGGCGATCTTCGCCACCACCGCCTCAACGTCCTTCACGCCGATGGTCTTTTTGCGTTTGGATTCCGGCAGCAGGCGTTGCGAGGCGCCGACCTCGTCGATCACGTCGATTGCCTTGTCCGGCAGCTTGCGGTCGCCGATGTAGCGTGCCGAGAGCTCCACGGCCGTGCGGATCGCCTCGTTGGTGAAGCGCACGTTATGGTGATCCTCGTAGTAGGGCTTCAGGCCGCGCAGAATCTTCACCGTGTCCTCAATGGAGGGCTCGACGATGTCGATCTTCTGGAAGCGGCGCACCAGCGCGCGGTCCTTCTCGAAGTAGCTGCGGTATTCCTTGTACGTGGTCGAGCCGATGCAGCGCAGCAGGCCGCTCTGCAGGGCCGGCTTCAGCAGGTTGGAGGCATCCATGGCGCCGCCGGAGGTGGCGCCGGCGCCGATCACCGTGTGGATCTCGTCGATGAAGAGGATGGCGTTGTCCTGCGCCTCGATCTCCGACACCACCGCCTTCAGGCGCTCTTCGAAGTCGCCGCGGTAGCGGGTGCCGGCCAGCAGCGCGCCCATGTCGAGCGCAAAGATGGTGGCATCGTGCAGCACCTCCGGCACGTCGCCGTCGACGATGCGCCGGGCCAGGCCTTCGGCGATGGCTGTCTTGCCGACGCCGGGATCGCCGACGTAGAGCGGGTTGTTCTTGGTGCGCCGGCACAGCACCTGGATGGTGCGTTCGATCTCGCTGGCGCGGCCGATCAGCGGGTCGATGCGCCCGTCGCGCGCCTTGCGGTTCAAGTCGACACAGTAGGCGTCCAGCGCCTCGCGGCCCTTGCGCACCACCTTCTCCGCCTCGACGTCGTCGTCGGCGCCCTCCACGGTGCGGCTCTCCTCGTGGCCCTTGGCCTTGGCGATGCCGTGAGAGATGTAGTTCACCGCGTCGAGGCGGCTCATCTCCTGTTCCTGCAGGTAGTAGACCGCGTGGCTCTCACGCTCGGAGAACATGGCGACCAGCACGTTGGCACCGGTCACTTCCTCGCGGCCGGAGGACTGCACGTGGATGGCGGCACGCTGCAGCACCCGCTGGAAACCGGCGGTCGGCTTCGCATCGCCGAGCTGCGAGGTGATCAGGCTGGACAGCTCGTTGTCGATGTAGTCCAGGATATCGGCGCGTAGACGTTCCAGGTCGACGCTGCAGGCGCGCAATACCGCCATGGCGTCAGGATCGTCGATCAGCGCCAGGAGCAGGTGTTCTAGCGTTGCGTACTCGTGGCGCCGTTCGTTGGCGCCGGCAAGTGCACGGTGAAGCGACTGCTCTAGGTTGGCCGATAGCATCCGAGCTCTATTCCTTTTCCAGAGTACATTGAAGAGGGTGCTGATGCTGGCGCGCATAGTCAATGACTTGCGTGACCTTTGTCTCGGCAACCTCATAGGTGAAGACGCCACATACGCCGACGCCACGCTGGTGGACGTGCAACATGATGCGGGTCGCCTCCTCACGGTTCTTGCTGAAAAACTGCTCAAGCACGTGCACGACGAACTCCATAGGAGTGTAGTCGTCGTTCAGCATCAGAACTTTGTACATCGAGGGCTTTTTCGTCTTCGGCTTGCTTTTGACGATAATGCCGGTCGATGTGCCGCCGTCGTTCTGCTTATCTTCGCTCATACTACGGTGTCAGACCCAAGACTTGGTTACCAACTCACGACAATCATATTGGATGCTTTCCCGGCGGAAAAAGGCCAGAGGGTCTTTAGTCGCCGAAATTCACCCCGGCGGCTGCCCGCTTCCCCCGCCTTGCCGCTCCGGGACGCCGCCCGGAGAAGGCCGCACGAATCGCTTTAGGGCAATCGCCACTCAATAATATCAATAGTATGGCATGACCCAAGGCCGCATCGAAGGAGTCAGTTGCGCATAGGCCTTTAATCCCATGCTGCCAGGGCATACCCAGCCCGCGCCAACAAAAAGAGGGCCCGGTGCCGCAGCGCCCGAGCCCCCATCTCCTGTGCCGGCGGCGCCGCCGGAAGGCTGCCGTCAGGCGGCCAGCGGCTTCATCATCTTCTCAACCGTGGCGTTGACGCTCACCTGGATGGGCTCCATCGCGTCATTCGCCAGGGCCATGGAAAGCTCGGTCATCTTGGCGCTCTCGGACACCAGGCTGTCGAAGCGGCTGCGCGAGAATTCGGTATGCAGGTCGATCAACTCCCGCAGGGTCCTGGCGCCGAACAGCGCCTTGGTGGTCGCGACGTTGGCCTCGATGGCGCTGTGGGCAATGCCCATCAGTTCCTTGCCCATGGTCTCGAAACCTTGGGCAAAGACCGTGGTCGAGCGGACGTAGGCGTCGACGTTGTCCTTGCTCAGGCTGGCGGCCTCGTCATAGCGCTTGAAGATCGTCTCGGAGGCCTTGTCGACCTGTTCCTGGGCGATCGCAATGGCCTGCTCATAGCCCTTGGTGGCGGCCTGGGTGCCGGCCTGCATCACCGTCTCGATGGTTTCCTTGCTGGCCGCCATGGCGTCTTCCGCGGGCTCCATGGCCTCGGCAGGTGTGGCGGCAGGCATGGCGGCCGGGGCGGCAACAGCAGCCGGAGCGGCCTTCTTGACGGGAGTCTTGGTGGTGGTCTTGGCAGAGGTCTTGGCGGTGGTCTTCTTGGTGGGCATCGAAAATCTCCCGGACTGGGGGTGACGAAAGGGTGGTCTAAAAGGTTGGGACGTATCCTCCGCGCCCCCTTCCCGGGGGGCGCCGGCGCCTGTCGGCGGCCCTACGTGCCCGCCTGGACCTTTCCGGGGGGCACCGCGCTCAACCGGCGCGTCATGCTGCACTGCAACATAGCTGAGGATGTATTAACTATCATTCGTAAGTCAAGGGATTTTTGTGCACTGCAGCATAAGCGTCATAAAGATTCTCTCCCGGCAGAACCGTCAACCTGCCGTGGACGTTCCGCGCTGCGGCGAAAGCTCGCTTGCTGGCCGAAAAGGCCTCTGTCAGTATCCGTACGGCCATGGTCGACATGGCTTTCGGGATTCGCATGGGACACCGCATGACCTATTGCCTGGGTATCAAAGTTGCCGACGGACTGATTTGCCTGGCCGACGGCCGCATCACCAGCGGCAACCAGGTGACCAATGCCCAGAAGCTGTCCATGCATGGCAGCGGCAACGCCCAGTTCTCGATCATGACCTCCGGCCTGCGTTCGGTGCGCGACAAGACCCTGGCCTACCTCGAACGCGACATGCGCAAGGATCATCCAACCGGCTTCCGGACCCTGTTGGATGCGGTGACCGTCTATTGCCACTGCCTGCGCGAGGTCGCCAAGGAAGACCGCGAGCAGATCGAAGGCTCCGATCTCACCTTCAATCTCCACAGCCTGGTCGCCGGCGCCCTGCCCGACGACAGCGAGCCCAGCATTTTCCTGGTCTACCCGGAAGGGAACTGGATCGAGGTCGACCACCGCACGCCCTACCTCTCGATCGGCGCCACGGCCTACGGCAAGCCGATCCTGGACCGGGCGTTGACCTACGACACCTCGGTGACCACAGCGCTGAAGCTGGCCTATCTGTCGTTCGATTCCTCGCGGTTTTCCTCCGCCGACGTCGGCTTCCCGATCGACCTGGCGACCTACAGCCGCGTCGAAAGGCGCTGGCGCAGAGCGCACTACGACTACGACGACCTGCGCGAACAGCGCATCTGGTGGAACGAGCACATCAAGAAGCTGGCCATCGAGATGCCCGACGGCCCCTGGAGCAGCGAGTTGCGGCCCGGCGCCAACAATGCCCACCTGACCATTGTCTCGGAAGACAAGGGTTAGCTAGCGCAGCCTCTCCAAGCCTCCGTCCAGGCCTCCCGCCCAGCTCCAGCTCCCGAACGACTTCTCAAACGGCCAAGCGCCAAAAGGCCCGCGTCAAAAGGCCAGGTGGCCGACCAGGCCGTTTTCCCCGACCTTCACGTTGAAGAAATTGCCGCGCGCGTCGGCGGCATCCTGCTGCCGCGGTGAGCGCAACTTCGCCGCGGTGCCGAGCGGCACCGCCACCGGCGCGCGCACCGGAACCCCGGTCTCGTCGAAGGCGAACAACAGCTCGTCGAAGCTGATCGCGTCATAGCGGTCGGAGGGGAAGCGCCAGGCGTTGAACGAATAGACGCCGTCCCGGCACAGGTTGGTTATCCAGTAGGTCTCCTTGGAAAACAGCTGCAGCCCCTCGGGTGCCGGGGCGAAGGCGCCGCTGGCCGCCAGCGCAGCGTCGAGGCGCTCCACCACCGAGGCGCCGAGCGGCGCCTCGCTCCTGGTCCAGCGCGCAAAAGCCATCGGGTCGTCGAATTTCAGCTTGGTCACATCCAGCCCGCTCTCGCCGAGCACCCGGACGGTCAGCCTGGCACCGCCACCCCCGGCTCCACCGCCCCCTGGGGCATCGCCAACCACCTCGTAGCTGCGCAGCTGCTTATCGTAATCGGCATTGTAGATCAGGCGGTAATGCAGCGGTGCGCCCTCGACGCAGCCGGCGCGCATGTCGTCGCCGTTCAGGTAGCTGAACCAGGTCGCCTTGATGGTCGCCGGATTGTCGATGTCACCCTGGTAGCTGCAGCCGGCCAGCGCCGCGGCGAGCAGCAGTCCGCCCACCAGCCCGCCCGCCGTCCCACGCGTCAACCCAGGGGGACGGTGATGCAAAATTCGAAATTTCACCAGCTTCGGGCTCCTTCGTTTGGCCGCAAGTGGTTAGCAACAGGTTGGCGGCAGGTTAACCACGGGCCTTTCGCGATTGAGCCACCGCCGCGCCCTTTCCACCTTTCGGGCAAAGGTTGCCGCGAAAAGGGACGGGCACGCTTCGCCTTTGCTGAATCTGGGTCCTCAAGCCCCTGAATAGAAGGGATTTTAACTTCATTGTAATCGGTGCGGCATTACACTGGACAGGAAATCGGGTGATGCCTTAGAATCAGTAAGCTTTTCGGGGGATTACCGAAATTAGTTAATGTGAGTTCGGCGCCGATGCCCGCGCCACGTCACAACCACGTTTTTCGACTGCAAAGCGAGTGTTGATGTTCCGAAAGATCGCACTGTTGCTCACGATGCTCGTGGCCCTCACCGGCGGCGTCGCCCTGTCATCTTCTGACGCGAGCGCGCGCTATGCGTCGATCGTGGTCGATGCCGACTCGGGACAGGTGCTGCACGCGGTGAACGCCGACACGCGCAACTTCCCGGCCTCGCTGACCAAGATGATGACCCTCTATCTGCTGTTCGAGGCGTTGGAGAAGGGCAAGCTGAAGCTGGACGACAAGCTGACGGCCTCCAAGCGGGCGGTCGGCATGCCGCCGTCCAAGTTGGGCCTGAAGCAGGGCGAGACCATCAAGGTGGAAGACGCCATCATGGCGCTGACCACTAAGTCGGCCAACGACGTCGCCGTGGTGATCGCCGAAGCGCTGGCGGGCAAGGAAACCACCTTCGCCAAGCTGATGACCGAGCGGGCGCAGGAAATCGGCATGAGCCGGACCACTTTCCGCAACGCCTCCGGTCTGCCCAACCGAGCCCAGAAGAGCACGGCGCGCGACATGGTGCGGCTGGCCAAGGCGCTGATGGAAGATTTCCCGCAGTATTATCACTACTTCTCCGAGACCAGCTTCAGCTATCACGGCCGCAGCTACCGCAACCACAACCGGCTGCTGAAGGCCTACAACGGCACCGACGGCATCAAGACCGGCTACACCCGCGCCTCCGGCTTCAACCTGGTGAGCTCGGTGGAGCGTAGCGGTCGCCGCATCATCGCCGTCGTGTTCGGCGGCAAGACCGCCAAGTCGCGCGACAACCACATGGTCAAGCTGCTCGACCGCGGCTTCACCAAGATGGCGTCGATGGGCGTCCAGACCATCCCCCCTGTGCCCGTCGCCAACCCTTTCCAGAACCCGGAAGCGACCGGTGTGGAAGTTGCCGCCGCCGAACCGGTCCCGGCACCGCTGCGCACCCGGCCGGTGAAGCCGGTAGCGGCGTCGTCGCAAATCGCCGCCATCGATACCTCCGACATGCTGGCCGACGCCGAAGAGATGACCAACGACTGGACCGTGCAGGTCGGCGCCTTCACCCGCTTCAAGGCGGCCCACGTCAGTGCCAAGGCGGCGCTGAGCACGGCGCCGCGGGCCCTGGAAGGCGCCAAGGTGACGATCGAAAAGATCGAATCGACCTCCGTCGGCGTGCTTTACCGCTCGCAGTTGACCGGGCTTTACGAGCAGCAGGCCCGCGACGCCTGCCAGGAGCTGATCGCCGCCGACCTGAGCTGTGTAGTGGTCCAGCCCCTCGCCCAAGGCTCCAACTAAAGCTTTTTCCTGTAAGAACGCCTGGGACTAGAACGCCTGGGACTAGACCGGGAGTTAGAACGCCGGGGGTTCCAGGCCGCTGGCCTTCAGCTGGGCGGCGAGCCGGTCCGTCAGGGCCTTCAGGCCCGCCGCGTCCGGCGCCTCGCAGCGCAGGGTGAGCGCCGCCTCGGTATTGGAGGCACGCAGCAGCCACCAGCCGCCCTTCTCGCGCACCCGCACCCCGTCGATGGCGGTGACCTTGACTTCCCCGTTGGCGCCCCCGGCCGCCCCCTCGGCGGCCCCCTCCGCGGCAAGGCGCGCCTTGACCTCCTCGACCACCGCCGCCTTGCGGTCTTCCGGGCAGGGCACCCGCAGCTCCGGCGTGTTCATCGGCTCCGGCAGCCCGTCGCGGAAGCCGGCCAGAGTCTCGGTCGAGGATTGCAGGATGGAGAGCACCCGGATTGCCGCGTAGAGCCCGTCGTCATAGCCGTAGAAGCCATCGGCGAAGACGAAATGGGCCGCCATCTCGCCGGCGAAAGGCGCGCCCAGTTCCTTCATCTTGGCCTTGATGACCGAGTGTCCGGTCTTCCACATCAGCGGCTTGCCGCCGGCCGCGGCGATGCCGTCGAACAGCACCTCGCTGCACTTCACATCGCCGATGATGGTGGCGCCGGGATGGCGCTTCAGGATGTCGCGGGCGAGGAACAGCAAGATCTGATCGCCCCAGACGATGCGCGCCTGGGAATCGACCAGGCCCAGGCGGTCGCCGTCACCGTCGAAGGCGATGCCCAGGTCACAGCCCTCCCGCAGCACGGTTTCCTGCAACTGGTGCAGGTTCTCCGCCACCGTGGGGTCGGGGTGATGGTTGGGAAACGTGCCGTCGATCTCCGCATTCAGCAGGATGTGTTCGCCTGGCAGGCGGGCGGTCACAGCGGCCATGGCTTCGCCCATGGCGCCGTTGCCGGCATCCCAGGCCACCTTCAGCCGGCGGCTGCCCTTCACGTCTTCCAGCAGGCGCGCGACGTAGGCCTGGAAGACCGCGAGTTCCGCGATGCGGCCGGTGCCATGCTCGTAGTCGGCGTCGGCGGCCAGGCGGCCCACTTCCTGGATGTCCGGACCGAACACCGAGGCCTTGTGCAGCACAAGCTTGAAGCCGTTGAAGTCGGGGGGATTGTGCGACCCGGTGACCATCACGCCGCCGTCCAGCGGCATACCGTCGAAATCCATGGTATAGGCGGCGAAATACAGCATCGGCGTCGGCCCGCGGCCGATGACCGCCACCGCGAGGCCGCAGGCCGCCAGGCCCGCCGCAAGCGCCGCGGCCAGGGCCGGCGAGGAATGGCGCCCGTCGTAACCGACCGCCAGCGCCCGGGCGCCCCGCCGCCAGGCCAGGCTGCCGAAGGCCCGACCCAGAGCATAAGCATCGGCGGCGTCGATCGTCGTCCCGACAATGCCGCGGAGGTCGTATTCGCGCAGCACCGTAGGGTCGAAGCGGTGCGCCGCGCCCGGATCGAACGCTGCGGGATCGAACGGCGCGGCGGAGGTCACGTCTATCTTTCCGGGATCGAGAGCGGGCGGCCGACGGAGCTGTAGCGGAAGCCTGCCGCCGTCATATCGGCGGGATTGTAGATATTGCGCAGGTCCACCATCACCGGTGCCTTCATGATGTCCTTGATGCGTTCGACGTCCAGACCGCGGAATTCGTTCCACTCCGTCAGGATGGCGACGGCGTCGGCGCCGGACATGGCATCGTAGGCATTCTTGCACCAGGAAACGCCGGGCAGCAACGCCTCGGCAGGGCCCATGCCCTCGGGGTCGTAGGCCTGAACCGTGGCACCGGCCTCCAGCAGGGCCGGCAGGATATCCAGGCTGGGCGCGTCGCGCATGGCGTCGGTGTTCGGCTTGAAGGTGACGCCGAGGATCGCCACGGTCTTGCCCGCCACCGTGCCGCCACAGGCCTCGACGATACGCGCGGCCATGGCTCTCTTGCGCTTGTCGTTGATGTCGGCGACCGTCTCGATGATGCGGACCGGCGATCCGGACTTCTGCGCCGTGTGGATCAGCGCCAGGGTGTCCTTGGGGAAGCAGGAACCGCCATAGCCCGGCCCGGGGTGCAGGAACTTGCGCCCGATGCGCCCGTCCAGGCCGATGCCGCGGGCGACGTCGTGCACGTCGGCACCGACCTTCTCGCAGAGATCCGCGATCTCGTTGATGAAGGTAATCTTCATCGCCAGGAAGGCATTGCCGGCGTATTTGGTCAGCTCCGCCGTCTCAAGGGTGGTGAAAAGGATCGGCGTCTCGATCAGATAGAGCGGCCGGTAGAGCGCGCGCATGACTTCCTGGGCCCGATCGGTCTCGGCGCCGATGATGACGCGGTCGGGACGCATGAAGTCGTTGATCGCCGCGCCCTCGCGCAGAAACTCCGGATTGGACACCACATCGAACTCGGCCGCCGGGTTGACCTCGCGGATGATGCGCGCGACCTCGCGACCAGTGCCGACCGGCACCGTCGACTTGTTCACCACCACGGTATAGCCCTTCAGGGCACGGGCGACCTCGCGCACCGCGTCGTAGACGTAGCTGAGGTCCGCTTCGCCGCCGGTGCGTCCGGTCGGTGTGCCAACGGCGATGAAGACCGCATCGGCGGCGGCCACCGTCGCGGCCAGTTCGGTGGTGAAGGTCAGGCGGCCGGCGGCGCGATTGTTGGCCACCAGCACGTCCAGGCCGGGCAAGAAGATAGGGATCTAGCCGGTTTCAAAAAGCTGGCTCTTGCCGGCGTCGTTGTCGATGCAGACAACCTCGGTGCCGAACTCGGAAAAGCAGGCACCCGAGACGAGACCGACATAGCCGGTGCCAACCATTGCAATACGCATACTGCGTTCTCCAGCAGGACTAAGGCTGTATCAGGAATCGGCGCCGTAACGCCGGATGATGTCGCGGGCCGTCTCGCGCAGGTCGTCGCGGTCCAGGGCGTAGGCAATGTTGGCTTCCAGGAAGCCGGCCTTGTTGCCGCAGTCGAAGCGCTTGCCCTCGAACCGCAGGCCGTGAAACGCCTGGCTGCCGATGGTGCGCGCCATGGCGTCGGTGAGCTGAATCTCGCCGCCGGCACCCTTGTCCTGACGGTCGAGCTCATCGAAGATTTCCGGCTGCAGGATGTAGCGGCCGATGATCGACAGCGTCGACGGGGCGTCCTTCGGATCGGGCTTTTCGACCAGGCCCTTGGCCTTGGCCAGGCGGCCGTCGTCTTCGACCACATCCAGAATGCCGTAACGCATGGTCTGCTCGCGCGGCACGTCCTCGACGGCGACCAGATTGCCACCGACCTTTTCGTAGGCGGCAACGAGCTGGGCCAGGCAGCCCTCAGGGTGCAGGACCAGATCGTCCGGCAGGATCACCGCGAAGGGCTCGCGCCCGACCAGATGGCGCGCGCACCACACCGCGTGGCCGAGGCCGAGGGCCTGCGGCTGGCGGGTGTAGCTGATCTTGCCGGCAACCGGCGTCATGGCGCTGGCCAGTTCCAGTTCCGCCGTCTTGCCGCGCGCCTCCAGGGTCTGCATCAGCTCGAAATGATAATCGAAATGGTCCTCGAGAGAGGCCTTGCCGCGGCTGGTGACGAAGATGATCTCCTCGATACCGGCCTTGTGGGCCTCCTCGACACCGTACTGAATGAGCGGCTTGTCGACGACGGGCAGCATTTCCTTGGGAATCGCCTTGGTCGCCGGCAGAAAGCGCGTGCCAAGTCCGCCGACGGGCAGGACCGCCTTGCGTATGGGGCCTGTCATGTAACGAGTTACCTCACGGTGTGGGGATCAGGTGGGACGAGGTTGTATTGCCACAGCGGAGCCCCGGGCGACAAGTGACACTAATGGCGCGCCGGGGTTGGCAACGTTTGCAGTTTAATGACGCAGCAGTAGATCTTTCGCCTCGTTCAGCTTGGCGGCCAGATAGTTCGAGCCACCGTGATCGGGATGCAGCTTCTGCATCAGGCGGCGGTGCGCCTCGCGGATCGCCTCGGCATCGGCGCCCTCTTCGAGGTCGAGAATCTCCAGGGCTTCGGCGCGCGTCATGCCGCCGCTCTGTGCTCCGCGACCGGCGGTGCCGCCTTCGTCCCGGGCCGTACCGCCGCTTTCGGCTCCGGCCGCGCGCCAGTCTTCTGTCTGTGTACGGTCGAGATAGGCTTCCAGGATCGAGGCGGACTGCGCATCGGCAAGACTGTAGTCCTGCAGGAGCTGCAGCAGCGCCGGCAGATCGAGCTGCGACAGGTTCTGTCCCTCGTAGCGGCCATCCAGAATGCGGCCGTCCAAGGTGCCGCTGTCGTGGTCCAGGCTCATCTGCAGGAAGCGGGTGCGCACCTCCGACGATCCGCCGGCACTAGGCCCCCGCGCCGCCTTGGCGCGCTGATACGTCCGGAACAGCCAGACCAGCACCGGCGCCGCGAAGAAAAGCAACCCCAGGCGTCCGCCGACGGCCAGCAGCAGGATCACCACCGCCGCCACGGCGATACCGCCCCATTTCAGCGTGCGGGCGACCTTGCGCGGATCGGCATCGACGAACCAGCGGCCGACGAACAGCAGCGCCACCATCAGGGCGATACCAAGAATAAAATACTGCATCTGGGGTTATTTGACCTGGTGGGTCAGCTGTGGCACCAGGCCGCCGGTCTTCTTGCTGTAATCGGCCAGCGCGCGGCGCCCGCCAGCGGCAAAGACGGCGACGGCGGAAAGCAACTCGCGCAGCTGCCGGGCGCTGGCGGAGTCGAAGGTGCAGAAGGCACCGCCGCTCAAGCGCGCGATCTGCTGGAAGGCCTTGCGCGATACGGGGTCGCTGCCCTCGTGGAACATGAAGCACGGCACGCCGAGCAGCCCGAGCTCGCCGGCCATATGGCCCAGGTGGTCGATATCCTCCTCCATCGCATCGCCGACGAAGACCAGCGCCGAGACTTTCTTCTGACGGGTCTCCTTGATCGCGCGCTTCAGCACCTTGCCGAGCTGGGTGCGCCCGGCGAGGCAGAACACGCCGGTCATGAAGCGCAGCAGCTTGTCGGCCTCGGCGACCCAGGGGCTCGCCTTGCACTCGCCGAAGCCGCGATAATAGATCAGTTGCACCTCCAGCCCGCCGAGCGCCTCGGTCTCCTTGAACATCTCCGCCTGCAGGTGCGAGGCGCGGTCCCAGGTCGGCCCCCGGCTGGCAGTGGCATCCATGGCGAAGATCAGGCGCCCACGCGCATTTCCCGCCGCCCCCGGGCTGGGTGCCGGCGTGACCGCCAGCTTGTTCAGGAAGGCGTCAACCTCCGAAGAGGCGGACGCCTGCGGGAGCTTCGGATTCTTGGCCATGCACCCCTTGACGTGATTGTTCGTACAGCTTCTAACGTAGTGTTCCGCCAGAACAATTCCAACGCAAGAGGCGGCTGGTCCAGCCTGTCCCTCAGGCTGCCCCTCGGGCCGCCCCTTCCCTCAGGCCGCCTTGACCCAGACCGCCGTGTCGTGGAACACCGCCCCGCCGGCCGGCCGGCCCGGATCGGCGCTGATCAGCAGGTTGATGCCCCGGCCCTCCTCGAAGGCGCTGTTGGGCCAGATGCTCTCGACCACCACCACATCGGGCTGCAATCCGTCGAAGAGCGCCGCATGGATGACCAGCGAACCCTGCCGGTTGCCGAGGCGGACCCGGTCGCCCTCCGCGATGCCCAGCCCAGCGGCGGCCTGCGGATGGATCAGCAGGGTCGGGCGCTGCTCGCGCTTCAGCGAGCCCGGCGTCTCGGTGAAGGTGGTATTGAGGAAACTGCGCGCCGGCGCCGCCACCAGGCGGAAGGGGCGTTCGGCGTCGGCCCGGTCATAGCCCTCGTTGTGACCCGGCAGCGCCGGCATTTCGGCGAAATCCGGCCCGTAGGCGGCCCAGTCGGCACGGAAGTGGAAGCGCTTGTCGGCGTGGCCGAAGCCCTCCAGGAAGTGCATCTCCTCGAAGGATTTTACGCAGTCGTGCCAGTGCGCGTCATAGACCGTCTGGGCATCGGGCAGGCCGGAGGCCTTCAAGGTGGCGTCGATGATTTCCCAGGTGCTCATACCGAAACCGGGGTGTTCGGCGCCGAGGCGACCGGCGAGGCCGCAGAGGACCTCGTGATTGCTGCGGCAATCCGCCAGCGGTTCGATCACCGCCCTGGTCACCTGCAGGTAGGTGTGGCCGCCGGCGACGTAGATGTCGTCGTGTTCCAGGAAGGTGGTCGCCGGCAGCACGATGTCGGCCATCGCCGCAGTCTCGGTCATGAACTGCTCGTGCACGCAGGTGAAGAGGTCGGGGCGGGCAAAGCCCTCGGCCACCTTGGCGCTCTCCGGGCAGACCACCAAGGGGTTGGTGTTCTGGATGAACAGCGCCGTCACCGGCGGCCCCTCCCCCAGGTCGCGCCTGTCGCCGGTCAGCACCGGGCCCATGCGCGACTGGTCGAGCAGGCGCGTTTCTGGATCGCAGACGTCGAGGCCCTGGATCAGCGTCTCGTCCAGGCCGTAGACCGCCGACTGGCCCTGCATGGCGCCGCCGCCGGGATACTGCCAGGCCCCGGTCACCGTCGGCAGGCAGGCGACCGCATGGACCGAAGAAGCACCGTTGCGGGCCCGCGAAAAGCCGTAGCCGACGCGGATGTAGCTGCGCTGCGTCTGGCCGTAGAGCCGCGCAAAGGCCAGGATCTCGTCTTCCGTCAGACCGGTGATCGCCGCAGCCCACGCCGGCGTGCAGGCGGTGAAGTGGGCCTCCAGCTCGGCCGTCCAGTCGCTGTATTTTTCCAGATAGGCGCGGTCGGCAAAGCCCTCGGCCAGCAGCACGCAGATCACCGCCGCCGCCAGGGCACCATCGGTGCCCGGCTTCAGCGCCAGATGCAGATCGGCCTGCTCGGCTGTTCCCGTGCGGTAGGGATCGACCACCACCAGCTTGGCGCCGCGCGCCTTACGCGCCTTGGCGACGTGGGTCATCACGTTGACCTGGGTCGAGACCGGATTGCCGCCCCACACCACGATGAGGTCGGACTGCTGCATCTCGCGTGCGTCGGGGCCCATGCGCTTGCCGACCGCGGCGTTCCAGCCGGTCGCCACCAGCTTGGTGCAGATCGTCGAATACTGGCGGGAGTAGCGCTTGGCGTGGCGCAGGCGCTCGATGCCGTCGCGCTGCACCAGCCCCATGGTGCCGGCGTAGAAATAGGGCCATACCGTGTCGCTGCCGTGACGCTGCTCGGCCTTCAGCAGGCCCTCGGCAACCGCATCCAGGGCCTGGTCCCAGGTGATCTCCTCGAAAGCGTCGCGGCCCCGCCCCCGTTCGCCGACCCGGCGCAGCGGTGCGGTCAGACGGTCCGGGTGGTGCACCCGCTCGGCATAGCGCGAGACCTTGGCGCAGACCACGCCGGCGGTGTAATCGTTGCCACGGGCCCCACGCACCTTGCCGATCCGGGTTTCGGACAGCTTTTCCACCTCCAGCGCGCAGACACTGGGGCAGTCGTGCGGGCAGGTCGAGTGGACGAAAACCGGCCCGGAAGCGGGCGAAACGGAGCGGTCGAGAGGCATACCTGGGCGCTTTCGCTGGAGTGCGGCGCGATCACTCTACCCCGACAGCCTGCGGCGCCTCAATGCGCCCTTCTCCGGGGATTTTTATCAATTAATAAGAGTAAAAACTCTCCTTCACAGCCGCTATAGGGGAAACCCTCCAAAACCTCGGAACCCATTTATCAGGGCCACGGCAGAGAGCGCGAGGGTGGATCAGGCGGAGGCCCAGGCGTTGCCCCTCAAAGGGCGCAAGGACGGCACAGCGGGCCAGCATCAGGCTCGCCGGGATAATTATCCTCGCCGGGACCGCCCGCGGCCGCCGTACAGCCACAGCAAGCAGCCGGGCAATCCGGCCACCAGCAGGCCGATGCCGAAGAGCACCGAGATCGCCAGCGCCTGGTCGGCGCCGATGCCCGCGATACCGAGCATGATCACGCTGGCGCCCTCGCGCACCCCCCAGCCGGCAAAGGACAGCGGGAAGAAGGTGATCAGGATGATGGCCGGCACCAGAGCCAGGCTGTCGGCAAATCCCAGCGGCAGGCCGAGGTCCTGAGCGAGGACGAAGACCGCCACCACGCTCAGCATCTGAGATGCGAAAGAAAGCCCGAGCAGGGCCAGGGAGGCCAGGGGCGCCAGCATCACCTTGCGGGCGTCGCCGGCCAGCGCGAAGAACGGCCGCGCGAGGCGGGCCAGCGCCGCCGGCAGCGGCAGGGAATCGAGACAACACAGCAGCCCGAGAATCACCAGCAGTCCGGGCAGCGATGCCAGCAGGACGAGGCGCAGCCCCGGCAGTTCGATGCGGTCGCCGAGCCACAGCGCCCCGCCGGCGACCAACAGGACCAGGGACAGCAGGCCGCTGGCGCGTTCCAGCATCACCCCACTGAAGGCGCGCCCGTAGGGCAGTCCGCGCCGCCCGGCGAGCAGGATGCGCACCGCATCGCCGCCGATCGAGGTCGGCAGCACCTGGGTGAAGAAGCTGCCGATGAACATCAGGGAAATGCAGTCGCGCAGGGACAGCGGCGCGGCGATAACACGTCCGACCAGCCACCAGCGCAGACCGGAAACCGCGGCGATCCCCATCAGGCTAGCCACGGCCAGCAGGGCGGCCCCCGGCTGCAGCCGTCCCAGCAGCACCGCCAGGGTGCCGAGATCGCTGGCTGCGATCACCGCCGCCAGCAGTCCGGCGGAAACCAGGACCTTGGCGGCGATGAGCATATGTCGAGCCGCACCACCCCGCGTGCCCACGACGGCAGTGGCGCCTAAGCTGTCATCGCGGCAGCGGCTGGTGGGGCCTCGGGTCGGAGAGGGCAAATGAGGGATTCCCAGGTTCGCATGGCGGATCGCTGCCACCCGGTCATCCTGCCGGGCGAAAGTAAGGAGACGGTAAACGAAGACTTAAATGCCCGGCCCTGTCAAAGAAACCACCCACGACCGGCGGCACTCCCTGGCCGGACACCGCTAAAGACCCTATCTAGGGGATCTTATGAACGACAGGCCTGACAGAGAGAGGAATGAGTTTATATGCACTTGAACATTATCATAGCCAGCACGCGCCCCGGCCGCGTCGGTCCAGCGGTCGCCCACTGGTTCCACGAATTCGCCAAGGCCGAAGGCAGCTTCGATGTGGAACTGGTCGATCTCGCCGACTTTGCGTTGCCGGTCTATGACGAACCGAACCACCCACGAATGCAGAAGTACGAGCACGCACACACAAAAAAATGGAGTGCCTGCGTCGCCAAGGCCGACGCCTACATCTTTGTCACGCCTGAATACAACTACGGCCCGACGCCGGCGCTTCTGAACGCGCTCAACTACGTCTACACCGAGTGGAACTACAAGCCGGCGGCCTTCGTCAGCTATGGCGGAATCTCCGGCGGCATGCGCGCGGTCGAGATGACCAAGTCGACACTCACGACGTTGAAGCTGGTTCCTCTGATGGAACAGGTGCTGGTTCCGATGGTCGGCCAACACATCGAGGACGGTGTGTTTCAGCCCAAGGAACCGCACATCGAGAGCGCGAAAGCGCTGTTGCCCGAGTTAAAGCGCTGGGCCGAAGCGCTGAAGCCGCTGCGCAAGGCTGCCTGACGTCAGGACGGGGAGCCCGCCGCCGGGCTCCCCGTCTTTGCTCACACCAGACCGCCGTTGACGCGCAGCGTCTGACCGTTGACCCAAGCGCCATCGGGCCCGGCGAGGAAGGCCACCGCCCCGGCGATGTCATCCGGTGCACCGAGGCGTTCCAGGGGCGCTGCCTTGGCCAGCATCGCCACCTGCTCGTCGGTCTTGCCGTCCAGGAACATCTCGGTCTCGGTCGGGCCGGGCGCGACGGCATTCACCGTGATCTCCCGCCCGCGCAGTTCCTTGGAGAGTATCCCGGTCAGGGCTTCCACTGCCGCCTTGGTCGCCGTGTAGACGCCATAAGCCGGCAGCTTCGTTCCCACCACCGAAGTCGAGAGGTTGACGATGCGCCCGCCCGCGCCCATCCGCCGCGCGGCCTCGCGCAGGGTGTTGAAGGTCCCCTTCAGGTTCACCGCCACGATGCGGTCGAACGCCGCGTCCTCGCACTGGGCAAGCGGCGCCAGCGACATGACGCCGGCCGAGTTCACCACCACGTCGGGAACGCCGAAGACGGCTTCCGTCTTGTCGAACAGAAAAGCCACCGCCGCCGGATCGGCGACGTCGGCCTGGGCGGCGACGGCGCGGCCACCCGCGGCCTCGATCCCGGCCACCACGGCGGCGGCTGCCGTTTCGTTTCCGGCGTAGTTCACCACCACGGCAAAGCCATCGGCCGCCAGGCGCCTGGCGATGGCGGCACCGATGCCGCGGGAAGCGCCGGTAACGAGCGCCGTCTTCTGGGTCTTATGGATCTGCTGGGACACGGCCTTCTCCTCTATGCCGCCGGCACTGGATCGCGCCGACGCCTCAACACCTAATCCCTTGCTATAAACCGAACAATATGGCCATAATCGATTACATAATTCGGAAATTACGAACTATGGATCGAATCGACGAGATGCGGGTCTTCGCCCGCGTCGCCGAGACCCGGAGCTTCAAGCGGGCGGCCGGCGATCTCGGCCTGCCGCGCTCGACGGTGACCGAGGCGGTGAAGCGCCTGGAAGCCCGCCTGGGGGTCCGGCTGCTGGACCGCACCACCCGGGTGGTGGTGCCGACCCTGGACGGCGAGGTCTTCCATCGCCGTTGCCTGCTCATCATCGCCGAAGTCGAGGACGCCGAAGCCGCCTTCCGCGGCGGCCGGCCCGAAGGACGCCTCCATGTGAACATGCACGGCACGGTGGCGAACCGGCTCATCCTGCCGCGGCTTGCCGACTTCCTGGAACGCTATCCGCGGATCGAACTGACCCTGTCGGACAGCGACCGGCTGGTCGACCTGCTGCGCGAGGGCGTCGACTGCGCGATCCGTGCCGGCGTTCCCGCCGACAGCGATCTCATCGTCCGCCGCCTCGGGTCGTTCGCCGAAATCACCTGCGCCTCGCCCGACTACCTCGCCCGGCATGGCCAACCGGAAAGCGTGGAAGAACTCCACGGCCACGTCATGATCGGCTTCTTTTCCACCGCGACCCACGCGCTGCTGCCGCTGGAGTTCGTCGTCGACGGACTTATCGTCGAAAAGCGCCTGCCGACGGCGGTTACCGTCACCGGCGGCGCCACGCTGGTACAGGCCGGGCGCCTCGGCTTCGGCCTGTTCCAGGCACCGCGTTATCATCTGGAATCCGACCTCGCCGCCGGACGCCTCGTCGAGGTACTGCCGGAAACGCCGCCCAGCCCGACTCCGGTCTCAGCCCTTTACCCGCGCGACCGCCAGCTCTCGCCCCGCCTGCGGGTCTGGCTCGACTGGTTGCAGGGGATCGAGTTCCGGTGAGCGTTCAGGCGTTCCCGACGCGCTGTCGCGAAAAGCTCAAATGCCATGCTCGACGCGTTTGCGGGACTTGGAGAATTTCATGCCCGGCTCCAAGAGCCTTTCGCCCGGGCCGACCCAGGCGTAGGCGAGCAGGCAGGGATCCAACTGGCCGGTGGTGATCCGGTGCTCCTCGCCAGACTTGTTGAGGATCAGCGAGCCAGGCGCATAGACCGCGAGTTCGTTCTCCGACCAGGCGCCGGCAATCGAGATATAGCTTTCCTCGATCTCCCGGTGGCTGTGCTGGGGATAGGTCGTATTCGGCGCGAAAAGGACGAAACCCAGGATCAGGCGGTCCGACTTCACGGGCCCTTGGGGACCGAGAATCTCACAGTAGGCGTACTTGCGGGCCAGGCTCTTGGGCACGCGCTGATAGCCGTACTCCCAGGTGAGCTGGTGGGCGACCCGTTCCAGTGCCCGGCTCATCCCCGCCAAGGCGCTGCGCGCGCCAAGATCGAAGGCACGCGCCAGGTGAGCCGTCACGGGCTTTTCAGCCGGCAACCGTTCGTTCAGTTCGGGATTGGCGTTGATGATCGCGGAGAGGGTATCGCGCACGCGCTTGCGATGGCTGCGGATGGCCTTGCTGCCGCCCGCGGAGCCGTGGCGATAGAGCGATTCGAACTCGCGGAGCAGATAGGCCCAGTTCGGATGATCCTGCAGATGCAGGGGAGTCATGTCCCCCTCCTGCTCCACAGAGGCTTCCTGCGGTGACGTCATGCCGATACCCTTTTGTCTTGTTCACGGCCTGCGCCGGCTCTCTTCCGGCCGGCGGGCAAGATGGCCCCAGGGCCATGTGTGCCTGCACCATTGCAGCGCACTAGACCCAGCGGGATCAAGGGGAGCACGAACGATGGTGCTCGACTCCGGCTGCCGTACCTAGCGCCCTTTCATCGCCGCCCAGTCGTCGTCGCTGAGGGCTTCCATGAGGGAGAACTGCCCGGCGCCCTTCAGCCATTCGCCGCCGTCGATGGTGACCACCTCGCCGTTGATGTAGGCCGAGCCGTCGGCCAGCAGGAAGACGGCGAGGTCGGCCAGTTCGCGGTGCTCGCCGACGCGGCCCAGCGGAATCTTGTTCATCCAGGCCTTGTCCATCGCCTCGTTGGGTACCAGCCGGGCCCAGGCGCCCTCGGTCGGGAAGGGTCCCGGCGCGATGGCGTTGAGGCGGACGCCGCGCCCGCCCCACTCCACCGCCAGGGAACGGGTCATCGCCAGCACCCCCGCCTTGGCCATCGCCGAAGGCACCACATAGGGCGAGCCGGTCTCGGCGTAGGTGGCGACGATGGAGAGCACATTGCCGGGATGGCTCTCGGCCAGCCAGCGCTTGCCGCAGGCCAGCGTCACATAGGCGGTGCCGTGCATGACGATGGCCAGCACCGCGTCCAGGGCGCGCGGAGAGAGAGTTTCTGTGCGTGCCAGGAAGTTGCCGGCGGCATTGTTCACCAGGGCATCCAGCGGGCCCTCCGCCCAGATCGCGTCGACCATCGCCTCGACCTGGGCGGCATCGCGCAGGTCGCAGGGGATCGCCCGGGTGCGGCCGGGAAAGTCGGCGTCGAATTCCGCCGCCGTTTCCGCCAGCACCGCCTCGCGGCGGCCGCAGATGACCAGGCGGGCACCGAGTTCCAGCACCCGCCGGCCCATGGACTTACCCAGACCGCTGCCGCCGCCGGTGATGAGGATGCACTTGTCGTGCAGCAGATCGCTCTGGAACATGCCGGTCCGTGCCCTTTTTAGTGTGCCTGAGTCACGACCAATGGACCGCGCCGGGTCGTAACCACCGTGTGTTCGTATTGAACGGTCGGCGCGCAGGGCCGGCTGACCAGTGTCCAGGGATCGCCCGCCATGTCGGCCCACTCCGCGCCGAGCGACAGGAAGGGTTCGATGGTGAAGACGAGACCGTCGTGCATCTTGCGCCGCTCGCTGCGGTCAGGCCAGGTCGCGATCGCCTTCGGCTCTTCGTGCAACGAATGCCCGACGCCGTGGCTGGCCAGGTTGCGCACCAGGCTGTAGCCGTTCTTCTTGGCGAAGCGGCCGATGGCGAAGCCGATGCTGGCCAGCGGCTGCCCGGCCTTGACCCGGCGCAGGCCCGTCCACATCGCCCGATGGCCGTCGCGGCACAGCCTTTCGATCGTCGGGGCAACCGGCGGCACGGCAAAAGAGCCGCCTGTATCGGCAAAGATGCCGTCCTTCTCCGCCGATACGTCGATATTCACCAGATCGCCGGCTTGTATGCGGCGCGCACCCGGAATGCCGTGAGCGATTTCCTCGTTCACGCTGATGCAGGTGGCACCGGGAAAACCGTAGCAGAGTTCGGGTGCCGAGCGGGCGCCCTGCTGCTCCAGGAGACCGCGGCCCATATCGTCCAATTCGGCCGTGCTCATGCCCGGCGCCAACGCCGCGCCCATGGCCTGGAGCACCTCGGCCACAATCCTGCCGATTTCCCGCAGCCGCTCCAGATCATCTTCATTTGAAATCGTCATGCCCGGTGTCCCCGCGTCCGATGGAACAGGCGGCAAACTTGGCACGCTGCACAGGCGATGACAACAAGGCCCACCGGGGAAGCATTGGCGAGCTGCGGCGCAAAGGCTAGACTGGCCGGAAAATAACGGGTGACCAGGGAGGCCCTATGCTGCCCACGGCGGCGACCTACGAAGAGCTGACGGCAACGTTCCGCTGGCAGATCCCCGAACATTACAACATCGGCGTGGATGCCTGCGACAAGTGGGCGGCCGGAACGGACGGGGGCGACCGCCTTGCGCTCATCCACCTCACCGACGACGGCACGGAGACGCGCTACAGCTTCAAGGACCTGAAGCGCCTGTCCAACCGCTGCGCCAACGTGCTGGAGGCTCAGGGCATTGAGGAAGGCGACCGCGTCGCGATCCTGCTGGCCCAGGGGCCGGAGACGGCCATCGCCCATCTGGCGGTCTACAAGCTGGGTGCCATCGCGGTGCCGCTGTTCACCCTGTTCGGTGAAGAGGCGCTGGAATACCGCCTCGCCAATGCCGGCGCCCGCATCGTCATCACCGATCAGACGGGCGTGGCCAAGATCGCGGCGATCCGCGACCGCTTGCCGGCGCTGGAGAGCGTCATCTCCATCGATGGCCCTGGTGACGGCGGCCATGCCCTGGACTGGCACCGGCTGCTGGAGCGCGCCTCCGACGGCTTTCTGCCGGTCGACACCCTGGCCAACGATCCGGCGCTGATCATCTACACCTCCGGCACCACCGGACCGCCCAAGGGCGCGCTGCACGCCCACCGCGTGCTGCTGGGCCACCTGCCGGGGGTCGAGATGCCGCAGAACTTCCTGCCGCAGCCGGGGGATCTCATCTGGACGCCGGCGGACTGGGCCTGGATCGGCGGCCTGCTGGACGTTCTGCTGCCCGCGTGGCACCACGGCGTGCCGGTGCTGGCCCATCGCTTCGCCAAGTTCGATCCGGAAAAGGCTTTTCAGTTGCTGGCCGACTATGGCGTGCGCAACAGCTTCCTGCCGCCGACGGCGCTGAAGATCATGCGCACGGTCGAACGCCCCGCCGAGCGCTGGAACCTGACGCTGCGTTCCATCGGCAGCGGCGGCGAGACCCTGGGCGCCGGCATGCTCGACTGGGCCGAGGAAACGTTCGGCGTCACCGTGAACGAGTTCTACGGCCAGACCGAGTGCAACCTGGTGGTCTCCAACTGCGCGGAGATCATGCCGGCAAAGCCCGGCTCCATGGGCCGCCCGGTGCCCGGCCACCGCGTCGCCATCGTCGACGACGACGGCAACGAAGTTCCCACAGGCGAGGCCGGCACCATCGCCGTGCGCCGGCCCGACCCGGTGATGTTCCTGGAGTACTGGCGCAACCCGGAAGCCACCAAGGCGAAGTTCCGCGGCGACTTCCTGATGACCGGCGACCAGGGCGTCATGGACGACGACGGCTACCTGCGCTTCGTCGGGCGCGACGACGACGTCATCACCTCGGGCGGCTACCGCATCGGCCCGGGTGAGATCGAGGACTGCCTGATCAAACATCCCGCCATCGCCATGGCTGCCGCCGTCGGGGTGCCCGACCCGGTCCGCACCGAGCGGGTGAAAGCCTTCATCGTCCTGAAGGAAGGCCATCAAGGCGACGATGCCCTGGTGCGCGAGATCCAGGACTTCGTGAAAACCCGCCTCGCCGCCCACGAATACCCGCGCGACGTCGCCTTCGTCGGCGCCCTGCCGATGACCGCCACCGGCAAGATCATCCGCAAGGCGCTGCGCGAGGAAGGAGCGTCCGTCACGGAAGTGTCACGCAAGACTGGGATTTCTTGATGCAGCTCAACGACTTCCTCTCGTCGTGGTGCGAGGTTTCACGCCCCCCACCGCCATAAGAGGATCCCCCATGGCCCAGAAGATGAAAGCCGCCCTGTTCGTCGAAGCGAACCGCATCGTCCTGGACGAAAAGCCGATCCCCGACGTCGGGCCGCTGGACGCGCTGATCCGCATCACCACCACCACCATCTGCGGCACCGACGTGCACATCCTGAAGGGCGAGTATCCCGTCGAACGCGGCCTGACCATCGGCCACGAGCCGGTCGGCATCATCGAAAAGCTCGGCTCGGCGGTCGAAGGCTATGCCGAAGGCCAGCGCGTCATCGTCGGCGCCATCACGCCCAGCGGCCACAGCATGGCCTGTCTCTGTGGCTGCCATTCCCAGGACGGCGCCGGCACCAAGCATGGCTTCAAAGCAATGGGCGGCTGGCGCTTCGGCAACACCATCGACGGCGCCCAGGCCGAATACCTGCTGGTGCCGGACGCCATGACCAACCTGGCGCCGATCCCCGAGGGCCTCACCGACGAACAGGTCCTGATGTGCCCGGACATCATGTCCACGGGCTTTTCCGGCGCCGAAAGCGGCAAGGTTCGCATCGGCGACACCGTGGCCGTCTTCGCGCAGGGACCCATCGGCCTCTGCGCCACCGCCGGCGCCCGGCTGATGGGCGCGACCACCATCATCGGCGTCGACGCGGTGCCGGCCCGCATGGCGATCGCCCGCAAGATGGGCGCCGACCATGTGGTCGACTTCTCCAAGACCGATCCGGTCGAGGAGATCCTGCGCCTCACCGACGGGCGCGGCGTCGATGTCGCCATCGAAGCGCTGGGCCGACAGCAGACCTTCGAGTCCGCCCTGCGCGTGTTGCGACCGGGCGGCACGCTCTCCTCGCTCGGGGTCTATTCCAGCGACCTGACGATTCCGCTCGACGCCTTCAGCGCCGGCCTCGGCGACAACAAGATCGTCACCACGCTCTGCCCGGGCGGCAAGGAGCGCATGTACCGACTGATGCAGGTCATCGCCGCGGGCCGGCTGGACACCAAGGCCCTGGTCACCCACCGCTTCAAGCTGGACGATATCGAGGCGGCCTACGACCTCTTCGCCAACCAGCGCGAGTTTGTACTGAAGGGCGCGATCACGCCCTGATCGCACCGCCTAAGGCTTGACCTGTTAAGGCTTGGTGGGCCGCAACACGCCGTTGGCGTCGCGCTTCAGCGGGTAGTCCTGCTTGGGCAGCGGCGCCCCCGGCGCATCGATCACCGAGACGCCGTATTCCCAGTCCGCCGGTGCGATAGCGATGTAGCGGGCATAGCCGCCGACGCCGCCCAGCGGCTTGGCGAAGCCGATGGCGATGAGCGCGCCGGCCTCCGGCACTTTGTCCAGGTTGGCGACACCCTCGGCCTGGGCGAAGTGGTTGTGCATCAGCCAGTACTCGCCCTCCAGGTCCGGCGTGGTGTCGGTGTCCAGCGCTTCGTGGCCGTGGAACAGGATCTTGCGCTCCAGGTGCAGGTATTTCAGCGCATCGAGACGCACGCCCGGGAAGGGTGCGTTCGCAAAATTCTCGCGGTCCTCCCAGTTCTTGTACCAGTCGGAGCGGAACATCACGACCGAGCCTTCCGGAATGGTGCCGTGCGTGGCCTCCCAAGCCTTCACGTCGTCGACCGTTGCCTGGTAGCCGGGGTCGGCAATCGACTTTTCATGTACGTCGACCACCACCAGCGGCCGCAGGGTGAAGGAGGCCGGCAGGTCGCTGATGGTCGCGCCGAATTCGTCCCAGTGCGCCGGCGGATCGAGCTGGGTGCCGTACTGGTCGGTGGTGAGATTGTAGGCGGTGGCGATGAAGCCGTGCTGCGCGTAGGTAAACTCGTCGCCCTTCTTGGCGTAGTCACCGAGGTCCCGCCCCGCCGTCGCCGGCTTGAACTCGGCGGCGCCAAAGCCCGGCCAGACCGGCTGCACCGGCTCGAAGGCATGGGTCAGGTCGATGTACTTGGCGGTCTTGAAGGTGTTTTCGTAAAGCTGCCAGAGCGGCAGGTCCTCGGCCAGGGCGGGTTGCCCGGCGAGACAAACGACGGCGGCGACGATGGCGCTGCTTTGGAAGCGGTTCATTTGCTGAATCTCCCTGTTCTATCGTGATCACACGAACGGTTTTGACCGCCGTGCGGATCTACGATAGCGCAGAGGAGCGAAGTCGGTGAAGGGCTTCGCTTAGCGGTTCGGTCGCGTGGTGAGGATCGCTTGCGCGTCGGCGCGCGGCGACTTGGAGGTGATCAGCACGACTTCGTACATGGTGTGCCCGGATCTGGAGCGGTAGGTTTCCTCGCGCTCGTCGATGCCGCGGACATACTCCTTGCGGTCGCCGATCTTGTCGAGCGGCAGGCCCTTGCGGCGGACGTACTCGGAGAACACCAGAGAGACCTGATCCGCGCTGGCCTGCTGCGCGATCACTGTGCAGGTATTGTCGGCGAAGACCACCAGCGCGAAAAGGCCGGCGTCGTTCTCCGCCGACCAGACATCGCCGCGCTTGCCTTCCAGAAAGGACTGCGCCTGCTTCGGCGGAAACTGGCGCAGCTGCGGCGTGGCGGCGATCCAATCGCGCAGGTCGGCCGAGTCCTCGACGTGCTTCAGGCAGGACTGCACGAACAGCCCCACCGCCTCGCGCGCCTGGTCGGCGGCTTGAGCCGTCCGCACCGGCAGCGCCGCCAGGCAGCCGCACAGCAGCAGGGCCAACCCCGTTCCCCCTCTCACACTCGTGAAGCGCATCTGCAAATTCCACTCTTATGATCGCTGCGTCGCCGCGACCCTAGCAAATCAGCCCGGCAGGGGCGAGAGGCATTGCCCGGAACGTTTATGCGGGTGCGCTGGACGGGGCGCGGCGGGCGGGTTAATCAAGGAAGGCGGGGCCGCAGAGCATCCGCTCGACCGACACACAAAAATGGGGAAGCGTCCGCGCCATGAGTAAAGTGATCGACTACTATCTCACCCTCATCTCGCCCTGGGCCTACCTCGGCAGCCAGCGTTTCGCCGAGATCGCCCAGCGCCACGGCGCCGATGTCCGGGTGAAGCCGGTGAATTTCGGCGAGATCTTCCCGCGTACCGGCGGCCTGCCGCTGGCCAAGCGAGCGCCGGAGCGCCAAGCCTACCGCATGATGGAGCTGAAGCGCTGGAGTGCGCACCTGGGCATTCCGATCAAGCTGCAGCCGGCGCACTTTCCGGCGCAGGAGCAGCTCGCCGCGCGCCTGGTCATCGCCGCCGGCGAGACCGGCGGCAAGCCGCTGGCCCTGGCCCAGGCCTTCGGCCGCGCGGTATGGGAAGAAGAGCGCGACATCGCCGACGAGGCCACCTGCGAAGCCATCGCCCAGGAGACCGGCCACCCTGCCGCCGACCTGCTGGCCAAGGCGCGGGAAGCCGAAACCCAGGCGCGCTACGAGGCCCTGACCGGCGAAGCCCTGTCGCGCGGCGTCTTCGGTGCGCCGAGCTACGTCTATCGCGATGAAATCTTCTGGGGCCAGGACCGCCTCGACTTCCTCGACCGCGCCCTGGCGAAGGGCTAACGGCCGTCACAAGCCGGCGCACGCCGCCCTCACCTTCCCCCCTTCATGTCACCCTCGGGCTTGTCCCGAGGCTCCAGGGTCGATGGCTGAGCGCTTGCCCTGGATGCTCCGAACAAGTCCGACCATGACGGTCGGTTGCGGGATGAAGGGGCGCCTGCCGCTCCCACAATTGAAAAGGGGCCTCGAAGAGGCCCCTTTTCCTGCGTGCGGCTCTCGCGGCCTTTAGGCCGTGAGATTGAGGCTTTCCGCCTCCTCCTGAGCCGTTGCATTGGTTCCCTGGGCATTGGTTCCCTGAGCATCGGCTCCCCGGGCATTGTTAGCCAGGCCGGCGATGTTCAGCTGCGCGTCGAGCAGCAGCTTGGTGATCGTCTCGCCCTTGTCGTTCTGGTAGGTGCTGACGGAGTAGATCGTCAGGCGGGTCTGCAACTGCACGGCACTCTCCGCCAGCCTGTCGCGCACCTCGGCCAGGGTCTGGTCGAGATTCTCGGTGGCGTCCTCGCCCCCGACGGTCTCTTCGGCGGCTTCCTCGGCAGCGGCGGCCGCCTCTTCGGTGCTTGCGGCGGGTTCGGCCAGCGGGCTGGTGCCGCCCTGCAGGATCTTGGCGGCCAGTTCCTGCGGAGTCAGCAGATCGTCGGGGTCGATCACCAGCAGCGGGGCGTCACCATTGCCGGTCGACGACTGGATCTGCTGGTCGAAGGACAGTTTGGCGACACTGACGTTGACCTCTCCGGTATCCTGGTTGACCTCGATCGACAGCGACTGAGCAACCAGCGAGGTTGCCTGGCTGACGCCGCCGGCGGAGACCGCGGTCACCTGGCTGAAGGCGGCGAAGGACAGCTCGGCGGTGAAGTTCACACCTTCCTTGAGGGCGGTCAGCACCGGCTCGACGAAGGCCTGGGTGAAGTTCTCAATCGCCGCGCTGTCGAAGCCGAAAGCCTTCAGCGCCTCGCCGAGATCGGCGCGGATGGTCTCCAACGCCTGGCGCACGAAGCTGCCGGCCTGGCCCAGCAGCGACTGGCCCTCCGTTTCCGCGGCCACCGCGTCACCGACGGAGTCCGTATCCTCGGCGGCATCGGCCGCCTGCTGAACGGCCTCGGCCTCGCGCGACAGGCTCACCCGATCGCGGCCATGGTGGCCGTGATCGACGTGCTGGCGGTGGCCCCTGCCATGGCCCTGCCCGAGACCGCGGGCGGCCTGTTCCGAGGCGGCCTTGTCCGCTGCGGCGCCTTCACCGCGCTGGAAAAGGCCGGGGAACAGCCCTGAAATGTCTTGCAGTGAGGAAAGCATCAAAATCCTCCTCCTGAGGTGGCGCGCCGAGCCTCGTGCCGCCATTTTGCGGCCGGCCTGGACCGGGAGAGGCTGCCTGCCCTGCGCTGCGCCGCGTTAAACCAAGTGGAGTCAAACCGGCTGGGGTGATCCAATTAGCTTGGATTTTAGGGAGCGAGGGTGAAGGAATTCTTAGCCCGCCGGGAATCGCGAATTTTCGGCCCCTTTTTTCGCGGCCGGCGGGCCCGCGGCCCACGATCCGGCCCCCCGGCAACCCCAGGCTGCTACCGCCGGGCCACCCTATCGCCAGACGGCGGCTGGGGGCCCGGGGCGGTCCTTGGGGGGGCCTGGCTGCGTCAGGGAAATTGATCGGCCTCCGCGGGGCGCCTAAGATGACGGCAATCCGGGGGCAGAATCCCCGCCACCCAGGCCGCCGGCCGGGGTGCGGAAACCAGAGGCGGGGAACGGCGAACAGGGGGAAGTCAGACCGACAGGCAGCGAGCCGGGCACGCGGGAGACGCGCGAGCCCAGGCTGTGTCGGTTCGTTGCGACCGCCCTTGCCGTCCAGGGAACAGCCCTTACGCAGTGACCCGAGTGGGCCCCATCGACGCCGAGGGCCCACGCCGGCCGGTACTTGTTTCCGCGCAAGCGGCCGCGGCCGGACGAAACCGAGCGAACAGGAAGCAGACGTTGCGACAGTTCTTTAAGGCCTACGTCACCGCCGTCGACGAGTTCAACCGCGTCGTCGGCCGCATCACGATGTACATGATCTTTGCGATGATGGGGGTGCTGCTGTGGTCCTCCTTCAATAAAGTGACGACCGGTATCAGGGCACCGCTGTGGTGGCCGTGGGACTGGTGGCCGGTCATGCAGCCCTCCTGGTGGCCCCTGGAAGTCTCGCAGTTCATGATGGTCGCCTACTTCCTGCTGGGCGGCGCCTACTCGATGCAACTGGGCGACCATGTGCGCATGGACCTGCTGTACGGCGCGTGGTCGGACCGCACCAAGGCCTGCGTGGATATCATCACGATCTGCTTCCTGATCTTCTACCTCGTCATTCTGCTGGACGGCGGCATTGCCAGCACCCTGTACGCCCTGCAATACAACGAGATCAATCCGTCGCTGTGGCGGCCCAAGATGGCGCCGATCAAGATCATTATGTGCATCGGTATTTTCCTGATGCTGCTGCAGGCCGTCTCGACCCTGATCAAGGACTTCGCCAAGCTGAAGGGAGAGCAGTGGGGAAGGCCTGAACAACCAAGCAGCGACGCCGCCGATGTCGAAGCCCAGAACAAGGCCGCGAACGGGGAGCTGAGCGCATGAGCTACGAACTCATCGCCCTCCTGATGTTCTCCTCGATGATGCTGATGCTGCTGACCGGACAGCGTGTGTTCGGCGCCATCGGCTTCGTCGCGGTGATCGCCGCCATCGCGCTGTGGGGCACCGGCGGCACCGAACTCGCCTTCGCCGCCTCCATGAAGCTGATGAAGTGGTATCCGCTGCTGACGCTGCCACTGTTCATCTACATGGGCTACATGCTGTCGGAATCCGGCATCGCCAACGACCTCTACAAGATGTTCCACGTCTGGTTCGGCGGCCTAAACGGCGGGCTGGCGGTCGGTACCATCGGCCTGATGGTGGCGATCTCCGCGATGAACGGCCTCAGCGTCGCCGGCATGGCGATCGGGGCCTCCATCGCCCTGCCCGAACTGCTGCGCCGCGGCTACGACAAGATCATGGTGACCGGCGTCATCCAGGCGGGATCGTCCCTGGGCATCCTGGTGCCGCCCAGCGTGGTGCTGGTGCTCTATGGCATGATCGCGCGACAGCCGGTCGGCCAGCTGTGGCTGGCCGGCGTGCTGCCCGGCCTGATGATGGCCGGCCTCTTCATCCTCTACATCGTGGTGCGCTGCCAGTTCCAGCCGCAGCTCGGGCCGGTGCTGCCCAAGGAGGAGCGCGACCTGCCCTGGGGCGAGAAGATCGGCCTGCTGCGCGCCGGCCTGTTGCCGCTGTTCATCTTCTTCTCGATGACCGGCCTGTTCCTGCTCGGCTACACCAACCTGACCGAGAGCTCGGCGGTCGGCGCCCTGGCGGCGACCCTCGCCGCGATCTTCAAGCGGCGCCTGACCTTCAAGGTGCTGGAGGAGACCCTGCGCAAAACGCTGGGCATCTCCTGCATGTTCATGTGGATCATCCTGGCGGCGCTCTGCTTCGGCGCGGTCTTCGACGGTCTTGGCGCGGTGAAGGCCATCGAGGGTTTCTTCGTCGACCGCCTGGGGCTGACGCCCTGGGAGATCCTCATCCTGATGCAGCTCTCCTACCTGATCATGGGGACCTTCCTGGACGACACCGCCATGCTGGTCATCGTCGCACCGCTCTATGTGCCCCTGGTCGGCCTGCTCGGCTTCGATCTCATCTGGTACGGCATCCTCTACACCATCACCTGCCAGATCGCCTACATGACGCCGCCCTTCGGCTACAACCTGTTCCTGATGCGCGCCATGGCACCCAAGGAGGTGACGCTGATCGACATCTACCGCTCGATCATCCCCTTCGTCATCGTGATGCTGTTCGGCCTGATCCTCGTCATGGCCTTCCCGCAGATCGCCCTCTGGCTGCCGCAGCTCTACCGGCTGAACGGCTGAGGTTGCTGCTTCTGCACACAGCCCTGTCGTCCCGGGGCTCGACCCCGGGACCGCTCGGCTACGGCCAGATCAAGGTCCAGAGGAAGTTCCGCTTTGGAGTGCAGACATCCGAAACGGGATTCGCGAGAAGCCGTTGCCGTTCCTGACTGATGGGATCGAATCTCATCCGCGTGGCTGACCAGTTCCAGCGCGTACTTACCGGATTGCCGGGAACCGCCAGGATGGCGTGATAGGACCAATGCAGGGAACCTGAAACACCGTCCGTTCTGGAAACCACCAGGTCGATGCCGCGCAGGTCGAACAGCGAGTCGATCTCGCCGTACCAGAGACCGGGATGCCTGGTATCCCCGATACAATAGGGCTTGCCGTTCGCGTGAAACACCGCCTGGGCGCCGGCGGCCACCCCGGCGGCAAGCGACCAGAAACTTACGGCCAGAATCGGAATGGCGAGGATGCTCCGATGCCATCTCCGCTCTAGGGGATCCTCATTGAGGTTGAGTAGCAGCTGACAACACAATAGACCCTGAAGGGCGATGGTCATCATGCGCGCCACGTGGACCGGAAACCCGGGCGTATCGATGAAGATGATCGCCGGAACGATCCCCAGCAGCGCAATCCCGGAGAGTACCAGGATGATCACTCTGGCAAGGCGCCCGAACCCGACGGACTCGCGGATCGGCGAATAGAGCGCAGCGGCCATGACGATACCTGGAGGGGCGAAAGCTCCGGTGATGTAGAGCACGGCCGCGACCTGAAAGGGGCGGAAGCCCGATGACAGGAAATCACCCGGCCAGGTAAAGGTGCCCAGCGCCACAAACACAAAGACGGCCGAAAGCGATACCAACTTGCCGGCGCCGGGATTCCTCCGGTGCATACAAATCCCCCACTTGCCTGAAACGTCCCTCCAGGAGACCCGTGAAAGGCGGTGGCAATGAGGCGTTGGCGGGATCGATTGCGGCGGCCGGCCGCTTTCCGATCTTATTCCGGCAGGTGGCAGACGACCTCGATGTTGTGGCCATCGGGGTCCAGCACGAAGGCGCCGTAGTAGTGGGGGTGGTAGTGGGGCCGCACGCCCGGCGCGCCGTTGTCCTTGCCGCCGGCCGCCAGTGCCGCCTGGTAGAAGGCATCCACCGTCTTGCGGTCGAAGGCGGTGAAGGCGACGTGCAGCACGCCGTTCAGGCGCCGTCCGGTGCCGATCCAGAATTCGGGATGGTCGCGCCCGAAGCCGCAATGGGCCTCGCCACCGGTCTGCTCGGCCGTCACCTCGAACAGCGGCCGGATGCCCAGCGGTGCCAGGGCCTGCTCGTAGAAGGCCTTGGAGCGCACGACGTCGGTCACGGCAAAGCCGATGTGATCGAGGATTCCCATACTCTACCTCTTGCTCCGGAAAGCGTTGGATGCCGCCGCCAACACTATCCGCAAGCGGGGCGGCCGCAAAGGGCCGCCGTGACGTGATGGGCGCATCGCGCATACCAGCTATCCAGCCCGCCCCGGCGGCGTTTCGCCCATTGACCGCCTGCCGGTTTTTTGCCTCACTGCGCCTGCGATTTTCCTGCCCGGCGGCCCCGTTTGCACGCGTTCAGGTCCGGGGCGCCCCTCTATCCCATTCATCGAGGTTTTCCACTCATGCCTTCCGACAGCTCGCTCGACAAAGCCCAGACCCTGCCCGAGAACCTGAAGGGTAACTGGAACTATCCGACCCAGATGATCTTCGGGCCCGGCCGCATCAAGAACCTGGCCCAGGCCTGCAAAGCGCTGGGCATGACGCGCCCGCTGCTGGTGACCGATCCGGGCCTGGCCGGCCTGCCGATGGTGAAGGATGCCCTGGACGCCAACGCAGCCGAGGGCCTGCCGACCGGCCTGTTCTCCGCGGTAAAGCCGAACCCGGTGGGCAAGAACGTCGACGAGGGCGTTGCCGCCTACAAGGCAGGCGGCCATGACGGCGTCATCGCCTTCGGCGGCGGCTCCGGTCTGGACTGCGCCAAGGCGGTCGCCCTGATGGTCGGCCAGAGCCGCCCGCTGTGGGACTTCGAGGACAAGGGCGACAACTGGAAGCGTGTCGATCCGGCGGGCGTGGCCCCCATCGTCGCCGTGCCGACCACGGCCGGCACCGGTTCCGAAGTCGGCCGCGCCTCGGTCATCGTCGACGAGGCGACCCACACCAAGAAAATCATCTTCCACCCGAAGATGCTGCCGGCGACGGTGATCTCCGATCCGGAGCTGACCGTCGGCCTGCCGGCGCACATCACCGCGGCGACCGGCATGGACGCCCTGGCCCACTGCCTGGAAGCCTACTGCGCCCCGGGCTACCACCCGATGGCCGAGGGCATCGCCGTGGAGGGCATGCGCCTGGTGAAGGACTGGCTGCCGGCGGCGGTGAAGGACGGCAAGGACCTCGCTGCCCGCGCCCACATGCTGGCGGCGGCCTCCATGGGCGCCACCGCCTTCCAGAAGGGCCTCGGCGCCATCCACTCCCTGAGCCACCCGGTGGGCGCGCTCTACGACACCCACCACGGCCTGACCAACGCCGTCTTCATGCCCTACGTGCTGGCCTTCAACCGCCCGGCCATCGAGGACCGGATGACCCGCCTGGCCGCCTACCTGGGCCTCAAGAACCCCTCCTTCGACGCCGTTCAGGCGTGGATCCTTGCGTTGCGGGAAGAGCTGAAGATTCCGGCGACCCTGGAAGGCCTCGGCGTCGACGGCGCGCGCATCGACGAAATCGCCCAGATGGCGGCGGACGACCCGACGGCGCCGACCAACCCGATCCCGGCCGGCGCGGCGGAGATGCGCCAGATGTTCGAAGCGGCCCTGGAGGGCCGGGTCTAGCCCCGGCCCAGCTGCCCTTATACCGTCACCCTCGGGCTTGTCCCGAGGGTCCAGAGCAACCGCGCGTACGCTGGCCCCTGGATGCTCGGAACAAGTCCGAGCATGACAATTGAGAGGACACGAAGACCTCTCTCCAACGCCAACCGTAACCCGCCGGCCCGTTCCCACCGGCCGGCGGGAGTGCTCCGTCCCCTCTGCGGGCGGGCAATAATCTTGCCGGAAGACACGACGAGGGCGCCCGTTCCTGATCCGAACGGGCGCCCTGGTTTTATGGATCGGTCTATTTTGACCACACCTGAATCTTCTTATTGAATACTTAAGCCTAACAGCCAACCCTTAGTAACAGAACAAGATTTGCCGCTGCAGGTAAGCACCGGAGAACGGGGCACTTTGCACGAGGTTGTCATGTCTGTTTTTGAGCATCGCGAATTCGACGGCCACGAACAGGTCGTCTTCTGTCACGACCCCGCCAGTGGCCTGAAGGCCATCATCGCCATCCACAATACCAACCGCGGGCCGTCGCTCGGCGGCTGCCGCCTGTGGCCCTACGCCGACAGCGGCGAGGCGCTGACCGATGCGTTGCGCCTGTCGCGCGGCATGACCTACAAGTCGGCCCTGGCCGGCCTCGACTACGGCGGCGGCAAGGCGGTCATCATCGGCGACCCCAGGAACGACAAGTCGGAAGCGCTGTTCCGCGCCATGGGCCGTTTCGTCGACAGCCTGGGCGGGCGCTACACCGTAGCCGAGGACGTCGGCATTTCGGTACCCGACGTGGAGATCATGGCGAAAGAGACCACGCACGTCGCCGGCGTGACCAGCGGCGGCGTCGGCGACCCCTCGCCCGCCACCGCCTATGGCGTCTATATGGGCATCAAGGCCGCCGCCCGACATCGCCTTGGCGTCGATACGCTGAACGGCCTGCGTGTCGCCGTGCAGGGCGTCGGCCATGTCGGCTACTACCTCTGCCGTCATCTGGCCGCCGAGGGTGCCGAACTGATAGTCGCCGATATCGCACAAGAATCGGTGGACCGCGTCGTGCGCGAGTTCGGCGCCAAAGTCATCGCGCCCGATGGCATTGCCGGCGCGGCGGTCGACATCTACGCGCCCTGCGCCCTGGGCGCCACGATCAACGACGATAGCCTGAAGCAGTTAAAGGCCAAGATCATCGCCGGCTCGGCCAACAACCAGCTTGCCGAGGCGCGCCACGGCGAAGCGCTGCGCCAGCGCGGCATCCTCTATGCCCCCGACTACGTGATCAACGCCGGCGGCGTCATCGTCATCAGCCACGAAGGCCCGGCCTACGACGAGGCGAAAGCTTTCACCCACGTGGCGCAGATCCACGACACCCTGCTGGAAATCTTCCGCCGCGCCGACGCGCAGAAGATGGCAACTTCCGAAGCCGCCGACCGCCTGGCCGAGGAACGCTTCCGCAAGCCCACGGCGAAGGCCACGCAGGCGGCGTAAAGCCCCCTCACCCTAACCCTCTCCCCGTTGGGGAGAGGGAGCGCCACGGAAAGCCCTCGCCCCTCCGGGGGGAGGTTGCGAAGGCTTAGCGAGGCAACGCCGAGCTTAGACGAAGCTGGGTGAGGGGGCAGCGGCGCAGGCGGCATAGCATGATTTAGCTCCCTCGCCGCCACTGCTCATCTGTCATTGCCGGGCTTGACCCGGCAACCAATCGCGTAACCGGCTCAATGTGGAATTGGCGGAGAAATAGACCCGCGGATCAAGTCGGCGGGTGACCTCTCAAGAAGCGACGCACTGCCTCACCTCATCCACAAGGTCGTCCCGGGGCTTGCCCCCGGGACCCATTGGCCTGGCCGCTTGATCGGTCGTGGAGACCTTCCCCCCGACAATTGCCACACGCTGCAGTTCATGGGTCCCGGCAACAAGTGCCGGGACGACAGTGGTGTGGCTCATTGGCTTTAGCCCTACCGCGACAAACCCTCTTGCAGCGACATCAGTGACGCGTTGCCGCCGGCTGCGGTGGTGTCGATGGAAAGGCTCTTCTCCGTCGCGAAGCGGTAGAGGTAGCGCGGGCCGCCGGCCTTGGGGCCCGTGCCTGACAGGCCCTGGCCGCCGAAGGGCTGCACGCCGACGACGGCACCGATCATGTTGCGGTTCACGTAGGTGTTGCCGACCGGCAGGCGGCGGTAGACCTGTTCCACCGTTGAGTCGATGCGGCTGTGCACGCCCAGGGTCAGGCCGTAGCCGGTGTTGGCGATGCTGTCCAGCACCTGGTCCAGGCGGTCGGCGCGGTAGCGCACCACGTGGAGGATGGGGCCGAAGACCTCCCGCTCCAGCTTATCGATGCTCTCGATCTCGTAGGCCGCGGGCGCGACGAAGGTGCCGTGTTCGCACTCTTTCGGCAGCGACACCTCGTGGACCAGTTTCGCCTCGCGCGCCATCCTGGCCTTGTGCTCGGCGAGCATTTTCCTCGCGTCCTCGTCGATCACCGGGCCGACGTCCGTTGACAGCAAGGCCGGATCGCCGACGATAAGCTCTTCCATGGCGCCCTTCAGCATCTTCAGCATCTTGCCGGCCACGTCGGACTGCACGAAGAGCACGCGCAGGGCCGAGCAGCGCTGCCCGGCGCTCTGGAACGACGACGTCAGTATGTCTTCGACGACCTGCTCGGGCAGCGCGGTGGAATCGACCAACATGGCGTTCTGGCCGCCGGTCTCGGCGATCAGCGGCACGATGGGGCCCTCGCGCCGGGCCAGCGCCTGGTTGATCAGGCGCGCGGTCTCCGTGGAGCCGGTGAAGGCCACGCCCGCAACGCGGCGGTCGCCGACCAGCGGCGCGGCGATGGTCGGCCCGTCGCCGGGCAGCAGGTGCAGCACCTCGCCGGGCACGCCGGCCTGATGCAGGATCTTCACCGCCTCGGCGGCGACGAGGCCGGTCTGTTCGGCCGGCTTGGCGATGACGGCGTTGCCGGCCGCCAGCGCCGCGGCGACCTGGCCGGTGAAGATCGCCAGCGGAAAGTTCCACGGCGAAATGCAGAGGAAAACGCCGCGCCCGTGCAGCGACAGCTCGTTGCGCTCCCCCGTCGGTCCGGGCAACGATAGCGCCGGACCGAAGTCGGCGCGGGCGCGGGCGGCGTAATAGCGCAGGAAGTCCACCGCCTCGCGCACCTCGGCGACGCCGTCGGCCAGCGACTTGCCGGCCTCGCGCTGGCAAAAGGCGATGAGGCGCGGCATCTGCGCCGTCATCAGATCGGCTGCGCGCTCCAGGCTGGCGGCACGCTGGGCCGCGGGCGTGCGGTCCCAGGCCGGCGCCGCGCGCTGGGCACGGGCCAGGGCATCCTCGGCCTGGCTCGGATCGGCCCAGGCGACATGGCCGACGACCTCGCGGCGGTCGGCCGGGTTGGTGACCTCGCGCCAGCTGCCCTTCAGCGGCGCACCGCCGACCAGCGGCCCGGCCTCCCAGGGCTCGGCACGGGCAGAGTCGATGGCCTGCTGCAGGTCGTCCAGGCTGCGCGGGTCGTTCAGGTCGATGCCCGCCGAGTTCCGGCGCTCCGGCTGGAACAGGTCGGCGGGCAGCGGGATGCCCGGGTGCGGGACCTGCGTGACGCTGCGCAGCTTGGCCGCCGGGTCGGCGACGATCTCGTCGATCGGCAGCTTCTCGTCCTGGATACGGTTCACGAAGGAGGAGTTGGCGCCGTTCTCCAACAGGCGGCGCACCAGATAGGCCAGCAGATCCTCGTGGCTGCCGACCGGCGCGTAGATGCGGCAGGGCAGGTTCAGCTTCTCCGGGCCGACGATCTGCTGGTAGAGCGCCTCACCCATGCCGTGAAGGCGCTGAAACTCGAAATCCTGCCGGTTGCCGGCGGCTTCCAGGATCCAGGCCACCGAATGGGCGTTGTGGGTGGCGAACTGCGGATAGAACGCCTCCGGATCGGCCAGCAGCCGCTTCACGCAGGCGAGGTAGGAGAGATCGGTGGAGGCCTTGCGGGTGAATACCGGATAGCCGTCCAGGCCCAGTTCCTGCGCCAGCTTCACTTCGCTGTCCCAGTAGGCGCCCTTCACCAGGCGGACCATGAGGCGGCGCTTGTGGCGCTTGGCCATGGCGGCCAGCCAGTCGAGCAGCGGCAGGGCGCGCTTCTGGTAGGCCTGCACCGCCAGGCCGAAGCCGTTCCAGCCGGCGATGTCGGGATCGCCGGAGACCGCCTCGATCACATCGAGGGAGATTTCCAGACGGTCGACCTCCTCGGCATCGACCGTCAGGCCGATGTCCGCCGTCTTGGCCGCCAGCGCCAGCGCTTTCAGCTGCGGCACCAGCTCGGCCATCACCCGGTCGCGCTGGGCGAAGGCATAACGCGGATGCAGCGCCGAAAGTTTGATGGAGATACCCGGCGCGCCCGCCGGCCCTCTTCCGTCGGCGACCTTGCCCAGGGCGACAATAGCTTTGCGGTAGGCCTCGAAGTAGCGCTCCGCATCGGCTTGCGTGTGCGCCGCCTCGCCCAGCATGTCGTAGGAGTAGCGGTAGCCCTTCTTCTCGTTCGTCTTGGCGCGGTCCAGGGCCTCCTCGATGCTGCGGCCCATGACGAACTGCTTACCGAGAATGCGCATCGCCTGGGTGACGGCGCGGCGGATCACCGGCTCACCGGATTTCTGCACCATGCCGCGCAGGGTCGCGGCGAAGTCGCGCTCGTCGTCGCGGCGCAGCTTCACCACCCGCCCGGTCAGCATCAGGGCCCAGGTCGAGGCATTCACGAACAGCGATTCGGAATGACCGAGGTGGGCCTCCCAGTCCGCGTCGGCGATCTTGTCCTTGATCAGCTTATCGACGGTCAACGCGTCGGGCACCCGCAGCAGCGCCTCGGCAAGGCACATGAGAACGACGCCCTCGCGGCTCGACAGCTCGAACTCGTGCAGGAAGGCGTCCAGTCCGCCGAGGCCGACCCGTTCCCGGCGCACCGCGGCAACCAGCCGGCGCGCCTGCTCGGCGACCCGGTCCTGGGCGTCGTGGGGCAGCGCGGCGGCGTCCAGCAGCCCGCGCACCACGGCAGCCTCGTCCTTGCGCAGGTGGTCGCGCAGCGCCTGGCGCAGCGGATCGACCGCTGAGGTTTGTTTGTCGATGATCATCTCCGACTTCTCCATTGCCCTGCTTCCTGCCCGCTGTAGGGCCCGACTGTCCCGCCGATTCCCGGAAGGGTCAAGAAAAGCGGCGCCCTTCGGAGGCTGGCCCCGACCCTGCCCCGGACTCTGGCCCAGAGTCCGCCCCGGGAGTCCGACCGCCTTTGTTAGCATGCCCGGCGGCAGGGTTGCAGCACCGCAGCGGCTTTCAACCGGCCGGCCGCGCCATCCATGGACAGTCCCGCCCCGCCGCTCTAGTCTTAGCCCCACACCAGGAGGGGAAGTCCGCTTCCCGCCGCGTCTTTTTGCGTTTTCGGGCGCAAGGGACCTCTGCGGCGGCAGGTTTCTGTTTTGCAATCGGGGCTTTTCCGCTTTCCTGGCCGATACCGACCGACAGGTCACAGGGAACATTACGGCACGTATGAAAGGGAGACTCATGGCAAGGTGGATGAAGACTTTGGCGCTGGCGACGGGCATCGCGGCGCTGGCGACGACGGCGACCGTTTCGGCGGCCTCCGCCGATGCGATCACCGACATCCGGCAGCGCGGCAAGCTGATCGTCGGCGTGAAAGCGGACTACGCGCCCTACGGCTTCCTGAACAGCGACGGCAAGATCGTCGGGTTGGAGCCGGACCTGGCGCAGGACGTCGCCGACGTGCTGGGCGTCGAGCTGGAACTGGTGCCGGTGGTCTCGTCCAACCGCATGCAGTTCCTGGAACAGGGCAAGATCGACCTGATGATCGCCACCATGACCGATCGCACGGACCGGCGCGAGGTGGTGGATATTATCGATCCGAACTACTACTCCTCGGGCACCAACGTCCTGACCAAGGGTAACTTCACCAAGTGGGAAGACCTGAAAGGAGCGCCGGTCTGCGGCATCCAGGGCGCTTTCTACAACCGCAAGACCTCGGAGGAGTTCGGCGCCGAGATCGTCGCCTTCAAGGGTACCGCGGAGGCCCTGACCGCGCTGAAGCAGAACCGCTGCGTCGCCTTCGTCTATGACGATTCCTTCCTGGTATCGCGCCTGGCCGAGGCCGACTGGGCCGGCTGGAAAATGCCGCTGCCGACCATCGACGACGCCCCCTGGGGCCTGGCGGTGATGAAGGGCGAGGACGCCTTCGCGGCGCTGATGTCCGGCATGATCGTGAAGTGGCACACCTCCGGCCGCATCCTCGACCTGGAGACCAAGTACGGCCTGGAGCAGACGCCCTTCGCCAAGAAGATGCACGAGATGTTCCTGGCGGTGAATCCCTCGATCCAGCGCTAACGCAGGAACCCCCTCACCCTCCCGCTTACGCGGGCCCCTCCCTCTTTCCAAAGGGGCGAGGGAACGCTACCGGCCCCCTCTCCCCCACGGGGAGAGGGCTAGG